>OCHE01001424.1_pt1 | contig 18125 bp, 18 predicted proteins | sample 1538681 | NCBI WGS metagenome assembly OCHE01 (sample SAMN04571717, study PRJEB22368) | human gut metagenome | biome: human gut; material: stool | host: Homo sapiens | place: Luxembourg | collected 2012-08-17
ATAACCATAAGCAAAAGGACGCATGAAAAAACTCTCGTTTTTTCACACGCCCTGTTTTTGTAATCAGAATTTTAAGGTCTCAAGTAAATGGTGTGGGAAATGATAAATCACAAAGGAAGGAGACGATATGTTTGAAGAAATCAACTCTTGCGAGAGAAGAAAAAATGAATATGATTCAAGAGAAACTTGAAGCAGGAACAAAAGAAATATTTACCACAGAAAAGTATAAGACTTATATTTCAACAATGGCAAAATTTCCGGAATACAGTATCAATAACTGTATTTTAATTGCATCGCAATGTCCGACGGCGACTTTGGTTTGTGGCTATAAGAAATGGCAGAGTGAGTTCCATCGCACAGTGAATAAGAATGAACATGGGATTATGATCATTGCACCAGTGAAATATAAAGCAGATGTGGAAGAGCTTGTGTATGATGAAAATTCGAAACCTGTTTTAGATGAAATGGGGAAACAAAAGAAAAAAATTGTAAATCGTGAATTTCAATCATTCCGGCCAGCGTATGTATTTGATGTTCAGCAGACCAGTGGAGAGCCACTTCCAACACTTGCGACGATGCTAGAAGAAAGTGTTGAGGGATATGAACAATTAAAGGAAGCACTTATATTGATTAGTCCAGTTCAGGTTTCTTTTGAATCAATAGAAGGATCGGCAAATGGTTATTATAGTCCGGCAGAAGAAAAAATTGTAGTAAGAGAAGGAATGCCACAACTTCAAACAATCAAAACACTTATTCATGAAATTGGCCATGTAGAGTTAAAGCATGGAAGTGAAGAAGATAAATTTGATCGTAATACCAAAGAGATACAGGCAGAGTCAGTAGCTTTTTGGGTGGCGGAAATGATTGGAAATGGACTTGATACTTCCGAATATTCTTTTGGATATATTTCAGGGTGGAGCAAGGATAAAACAGTGCCTGAATTAAAAGAAAACTTGGATCTTATTAAAGAGACGGCAGATCGTATTTCAAGAAAACTTGAGACAGTTTTATCAAAAGTGAAAACAAAAGATTATTCAGAAGAAAAGGAAGAGGAAGAGCGGAACATTCGAAAAAAGTCCAGATAATTTGATTCTATTTTTGCAAACAGCTTTTCTAGGCTTCAAGTATTACATGTAAGAACAACAATCCAACAGAAAAACGAAAGGAGAGAAAAGAAAATGATGGATTATGTATCGAACAAAAATGGAACAATTGCAAGAGAAAAAGGGACAGATCATGCATCCGTTTTGCTTGCATATGACATGCTTTTAACAGCAACGAGAAATAACAAAAAGAAATCAGGGAAGGAGAAAGAAAAGCATGCTTAACTTTAGTGAATTTCAGGAGTATATAAGAATGAATTTTTCGGAAATTTTTGAAAAGGAGAAAATTAATGTAGAGCTGTCATTAAATTCTGTGACAAAGAATAATGGAACAGAGTTTCATGCACTTACTATTAGAACAGAAGGTTCTAATATTGCAGCAAATATCTATCTGGATGACAGTTATGAAAGATATGTAGAAGGTGAGGATTTAGATTATCTTGTAAAACAGATTTATCGATCAGTTGCAGAAAGTCTGGTGATTCCATATGAGTTTACAACAGTAGGAAAAGATTTGATGGACTTTGATTATGCAAAAGATAAGATCATCATGGTAGCAGTTAATGCAGAAAAAAATAAAGAGTTACTTGCAGATGTGCCGTATCAGCTGAAAGAGGATCTGGCACTTATCTATAAGGTGAAGCTTGGAACAAACAATGAGGAAATGGCAACAGTTACAATTCATAACAATTTATTGAAGACATGGGGAGCTACTAAAGAAGAAATCCATGAGCTTGCTATGAAGAATACAAGAGAGCTTCTTCCAGTTACCATTCAGTCCATAGATGAAGTTATGAGAGAACTTTTGGCGAGAGATGGAATGCCAAAGGAAATTGCGGAAGCGATGTTTACGGAGATGCCAGCAGATCAGCAGATGTATGTGATTTCAAATAAACCAAAAGTGAATGGGGCAGCATCTATTTTTTATGAAGATGAGTTAGCGAAGCTTGCAGAGAAGCTTGGAACAGATCTGTATATTCTTCCATCATCTGTTCATGAGTGCATTGCAATAAGTGAAAAGATGTCGACACCGGATTTACTTGTACATATGGTACAGGAAGTAAATGGAACACAGGTTCCGGCAGATGAACAGCTTTCAGATCATGTCTACCGTTTTGATGCAAAAGAAAGAAAATTGTCTCTTGCTGATACAACAGTAGAAAGTTTGGAAATAAAAGTCGGTGAGAAAGAAGCTGATTACGAAGTAACGCATAGTCTGAATGAAAATGTAAGGCCACACAGACATCGTTAGGAAAGGAGATTGGAAATATGCAGGTTTCAGAAGTAAGACTCAATTTATTGAATTCAAATACAGCGGTAAAGGCAATTGGAAGTTTTGCTCTTGATGATTCTTTTGCAGTTCGAGGAGTTCGAGTAATGGAGGATAAGCATGGACACAATTTTGTGGCTTTTCCATCCAGGGAAAAACAGGATGGTAGCTACGAGGACATTGCTTTTCCATTAAGTAAGGAACTTTATGCGACAATTACAGGAGCTGTTCTTGAGGAGTATAAACAGCAGGTGGAAAAGCAGGAACAGAAACAGGAGCAGAAGCAGGAGGAAGCAAAAGAGGAAACTCCATTAGTGGAAGAAAAAGCAGCAGCTCCGAAGAGAGGAAAGGGAAGATAAGGAGGGCATATCGTGCAGGTAACAGAAGTTAGACTTACAAAGGCACCGGATTCCGACAGCTGTTTAGCCTATGGAAGTATCACTTTTGATGGTGATTTTGTCGTGTGTGGGATTCGAGTCTTAAAAACAAAAGAGGGGAACCTATTCGTAGGTTATCCCTCAAAACAAAATAATAAGGGAGAATATAAAGACATTTGTTTCCCAATGGCTCGGTCACTTCGAGAAGATATTTCAGTAAGAGTTATTAGCGAGTATGAAAAGCTATAGGAAGTAAGCTTTTGATAGTGCTGAGGAAGAAAGTACTGGAGGGTTAAAAGAAATGGATGCGGATAAGTTTATTGATATCGCATACAAGTGTGGATATTCCACCAAGGGTAATGCAAAAAAGTATGTGAAAGACAATCCAAAAGAGGATTATGACATGGATGATCTGATTGTACTTCATGAGGGAAAGATGCGCTGGTGTGGAGTTGCAGCAGACAGAGGACTTAAATATGTTGAAGCAGCAAATGGAAAGACAACCGCTTTTGGGAACGGTCTTTCTGGAAATTCAGGTGCCAGACAGGATTGGGGAATGTAATCAGTAAATTGATAAGAAAGAAGTTATGGCAGAAGGAATTGTTGTAAAGATCTGGAATGTGACGGTAAATAAGGGAGAACGATCTGGCGCTTCTCAGTTGGCAAGTTCAATTCAATATATCGAAAATCCAGAAAAGGTTGCAATGAAGATGGAAGATATTAATTTTTCGCAGATTCATAATGAATTAGAGTATGTAAAAAATGAACTTAAAACAAGGAATGGTCTTCTTGTAGGAGGCCTGCGGATATCAGATTTTTCGAATGCAACAAATGAAATGATGCAGGTGAAAAAGTTTTTTGGAAAATTAGATGGTAGAATCGCCCTGCATGGATTGATTTCATTAGACCAGGAAGAATCAACGCAAAAAAGTGCAGGAAAACTAATGCTATTGTTGGAGGATGTAATGGAACAGGTATTTCCAATGAATCAGGTTGTTTATGCGGTTCATACCAATACAGAAAACATGCATCTTCATTTTATTGTAAATACAGTGGGTGTTGATGGTAAAAAGATTCACATGGATTGCGATTTTATGAAAAAAGTATTGCAGCCAATTGTGAATGAGAAAGCAATAAAGTATGGTTTTACACCGAACAAAAAATGGAGTAAGGAACACAAAAAAGAAGTTATTCCACTTCCACAAAGAAAGATGCTTTTATGTAAACTAATTGATCATGCAATAGAAGAGACGGATGATTTTGCTAGCTTTGTTGCGTATCTAAGAAAGGATGGAATGCAGGTAAATGTAGGGAAGCATTTATCTCTGCAATTAGAAGAGATGGCTTCCCCTATGCGTTCTGGAAGACTTGGGGAGGATTATACAATTGACGGGATCTGCAGAAGGCTAGCTGCGAAGAAAGCTCCTCTTGTTTGGAAAGGAATCAAAGAGCATTCGCATTACATTTCTGAAAAGGAAATGCTCCTATTTACTCCGGACAAGATGAAACGGTATAAGGATATGACGCCAGAACAAAAATTAAATGCAATCCGACTACTACGATTAAAGAGAAATCCGTGGGAAGAAGTAAGAGAACGGAATTGGCGACTTCAAAGAATGAGTAAACAACTTAACGAAGTTGGATTTGTATATGAATTGGTTCATTACTATTCTAAAGAGACAGATTCCGTACGCTCTGCATTAGATGAGATTGGAAAAAGAAGAACAGCATTGTCAGAAGAAAAAAAGGAAGTACAGACAAGCCTAAAGCAAAAACGATCAATCGTATCCATTTATGAGGAACTTCAAAAGTATATGAAAAAAGCGTATTTGTATGATGCATTTGGAAGAACGGAGTACATGGAAGATTTTAAGAAGTATAAGGAACTTTCAGAAAGACTTGAAATTATCTATGGAAAATCTGTAGAAGAAGTAGAAGCATTTGTTACAGATCAGAGGAATCAGCTTCTTTATGCAAAAGCACAGGACCAGGAATTAAAGAAGCAATATGCGCTTATTAAAAACTATATGGAAAAGGGAAGTTTTAAAGTAAATGAGGATGTACTTTCCTTTTATCAGGCAGTGGGACATGGAGAAGCAAGCAGAAATGCAAGAGAGTATGGGATTTTTGCTAGTGACGTGAGATATATAACAGCAAAAAATGTGGATGAAATCGTAGTTCGTGTGCTGACAACCCCAGATCTTGTGAATGGAAAGACAACGATCACAACGACAGTAACAGTATTAGATAAGAACAATAAAGTTCTAAAAGAAATCTGTTCAAAAGACTTAGATGCAAAAGCATTTAATAAAGCAATTTTTGAAATAGCAGAAGAATATAAATTAAATGATTGTAAAACACAGAAAAAGAATCATCGAAGAAACCTTTAGATATTTTCGCAATCAGCTTTTTCAGGCTCCAAGTAAATAGTAGGAGGTAGAAAAGAGATGTCGAAATTAAATTATAAGACAAAATCAGATGGTCAGTTGATTCAAAAATCAAAGTACTATAATGTGAAGTCTTTTTATAAGGATTCAGAATTAATGGATATGTTTCTTCGATTGAAAGCAAATGTGTGTGATTTAAATCCTGCTTTAGTTACGAAATGTATTACCGGAACTGAGCAGGATTTTATTTTGCTTATGAATCGGGCGAAAGATTTTATTGAGAGTATGTTTCCAAAAACCGGATTAGAAGAGAAAAACATTCTGTTAGAGATGTTTCGGGAATGTGTCTTTGGCTATTATGTACTTACCCCGCTGATTGTAGCTAAGGATGTGTCCGATATTAAGGTATTAGATTTTGATCACATTGTAGTGAAAGCAAATGGAGAACGTTATGTGACGGACATTCGTTTTTCTAGTGAAGAGGATTATAAGAGCTGGTACGAACGTATCCACAGGATTCAAAAGCTTGGAAGAACAGAAGAATTTGCATTAGGACATAGTACGGACAGAAAAGGTGTGGACACCTTTTATCTGCGTATTGATGTGCAGCATGCATGCATTACCTCTACAGAGAAAAACAATATTCATATTCGAAAGATGCCAAAGGAAAAGCTTACCTGGGAGTATTTAAAAGAAAATGGAATGCTTACAGATGAGATGATGGAATACCTGACTGATCGGATTTTGGCAGGATATGGATTTTTGATTTCAGGAAGAGGCGGATCCGGAAAATCAACGCTACTAAATAACATGCTTGATTGGATTCCATTCGATCAATCCATCTTAGTCTCTCAGGAATCTGATGAATTGTACAGTAATGTCCATCCACAGATTCAGTTTGAGCATACGATGACCGTTAGAAAAAAGGAAGTGTTAAAAGAATTTACTTTGGAAGATGAGCTTCGACTGGGGCTTCTTCAAGATATTGATAATTTCATTATTGGTGAGATCAAAGGAGGAGAAGCATTACATGTATTTACAACAGCAATGAGTACAGGAGCAAGATTTTTTGGAACCATTCATTCTAATGATGCCAGAAGTTCGGTGACAAGATTGGCACAGTGCGCAAGGTATGTATCGGACTATCCAATGGAAACACTGGAAGAAATGTTGACCTGCATGCCTTTTGTTCTCATTCATATGAGCCGTTTTTCCATTGATGAAATTGTGGAGATTGATGGATGGGATGCTGTAAATAAGAGGCTGTTGTTTTCTCAAGTTTATGAAAAGGAGGTGGAATAGAAAATGATATTTATAGTGCTATCTATCATGACACTTTGTTATTTTGCTCTTGCATCTTGGCAGGATTTAAAGGAGCGGATGCTATATACAGCACCAATTCTTTTCCTTCATATCTTGTGGAGTATTTACTTGGTTGTTATGACGGATTGGGAGAATTCCTTTTTGTGTTCGTTTTGGCTTGTACATTTGATTATTTATGTTGTGCTGAATGATTTCGGTGTGTGGGGGGATGGAGATAGCGATCTTTTTTTATTAATGGGAAACCTGTGTCTGGTGGCAAGTAAAGCAGTAAGTACAGGCGTTTTAGTGTTTAGGGAATGTTTTTTTCTGATGTTAGGACTTTTAGCTGCAATTGGAATTGGAGTCATAGAAGCAAACTGGAAAAAGAAGAAACTGAAAGTAACGTATGAGATTGCAGTAGCACCTGGAATGGCAGTAGCAGGAACAATTTTAATTTTGCAGGGATTCTTGGAGGTGATGAAATGATTGAATATGCGGTATTAGAAAAAATTCTTCCTGCGATGGCAGAAATTATGAATGCGGTCCCGGGAGAAGGGTTTCGAATGCAAGAGGAAGATACGTTACTTATTTTGCAGCGACGTATGGAGGAATGTCAGTTAAAAGAAGAACTTGTTACCTTTAATGAAATGTTTGCATTAAAAGATGCCTGTACGATTTCGAAACTTTGCACAGCAATGCTTGCTTATTTTAAGATCAAGTTATTAGTTGAAGCGAAGCAGGAGAAATTCACCCCTAGATTAGAGCGAGAACTATTAAAAGAATATGATGCACAAAGAACAAAGATAACGAATCTTCTTCATTTATCCAAAGTAAATGCGATAACAGCAGATGCATATCAGAAGGAAACGATTGAACTTGCGATGAAAAAAAATAAAGCCTTTTTGGAAGCTTTTGACATTGAAATCGCAGCACTTGAAGAAAGAAATGAAAGGCAGCCGATAGATAAGAAGGAAAGTGATCCACTTCAAGAAGAACAAAATAGTATAACGCAGGAAGTGAAAACGAAGCAACCACAAAAAAGATCTGCATTGGAAAAGATACATAGCTTATTTCTGAATCTAAAAGAGAAAAAACGGATGGAAGAAAAATTAAAGGAAGTGGAGAAAACTTCTTCCGAAACAAGATGCAGGGAGATTCCATATTATGCGAGTAGTCTCACTTTTACGGAAGTATTTCCCTGTAAGGATATTCCGGCATATAGTCTTATGAAACGAAAACATAATATTTATTTTGGAATGTCAAAGAATGTTAAAAAGTCCAGTTACGACAATAGAGATCAGTCATTGATTGAACTTACAGAAGCTTCAGAAGAATTCCTGCAGTTTATGAAGGAAGATTTACTGTCAGGGGAGTATGAGCTATCTGCATTTACAAAAAAGGAAAAAGATGGTCTGATTATGTATTTTAATTTTCTGTCAGAGTGTTTTAAGAAGCAGATCGGAGTAACGCTCATGGTACAGGAGTATCTTGATTTCAAGAAGTACTATAACAGACTGGTACTTAAGATGTTTGAGCTTGAGCAGAAAGAAAAAGAGAATTATTACAAAGCTCTAGTTCTTGCAGATCGCTATATAACATATTTGGAAAGCTATGATGTGTCAAGTGAAGAAAAAGTGGAAACCATTATCTTTAATATTCTACATCAACAGGCAGAAACGTACATAAAAAATCTGAATGACATTATTTCTAATCATGTGGTAGATGAAGAAGCAAAACAAGATTTGGAAGAGATGATGGATGTAATAAGAGATTTTTATAAAGCGGAAGATAAGAGTTATGAAGAAAGAAAACTTCCGGTGCAGGAAAGCTATTTGGAACCGCAGATCCGTCCTGTTATGGTAGGTTCAAAAACGAACCAGAATCAGAAAGATAAACAGATTATCATTCAGATCTTAAGCCAAAAACAGGAAATTGTGGATGAAGCTGTATATTCAGATGAAAACATAGAACAGGCGTTGTTTGATTTTGAGAGGAAAGGCGGTTATTTAAAACGCCTTGGTATCAGAAGTGATGGACAGGATTTATTTTATCAGGAGAAAAAGGAGCAGGAAAAATGAAAGGAAGTAAGAAGATGTTAGTGATTATTGTGATCGCACTTACTGGAATCGTTATGGCAGTTGGTGTTGGGGTGAAAGAAAAGAAGGAATCAAAGAAACAAACAGATGCAAATGTCTCTGATCTTTTGTATCGGAAGGAGCAAAATGCAAAGGAGTTTGCTTTAACAAAGGATTATCAGGAAGTATTTGAAGATGCGGATTTTATTTCTGTAGAAAAGGCTGAAAGAACAACAGTAGAAGATACCGATGAGAATTCAACAACAACCTATCAGACGTATATTGTATCTGATCTGAATTTAAAGGAACAGAAGGAAAAAACAGAAGACTATATGCTTGCTTTAGCATCAAAGGAAATGGATAATTCCTTTGTTAGAAAGGTAAGCTTTGAAGATAGCTTTGGTTTTTCTTTTAAGAAACGAAATGGATATGAAATCTGGAAGAAATTACTGGAACGGAATGGATTTGATGGAAATCTTTATAAGACAAATTATGATGAGGAAACTTATCAACTTACAAAACAGCATCTGTTTTGGTTAAAGGATAATTGTAGTGTTACTAAAAGAATGTTAGAAAATGTGTCCTATGAAGAAGTTTTAGATGAAAAAGTTTCTTTGCGAACGATTCAAACAGAAGATGAAATCGTGATTCCAGATTGCCTGATGGCAATGATTCAGTATCGAATGGGAGAAGAGAGATATACAAAAACGATGTTTTTACAGGTTTCTATTAACGATTTAGAAGAAACGGAGGAATTTTATGCCAAAGAATAGATCATTTAAGTACCTTGTTGCTATGCTGTTTAGCATAGCTTTTGTGCTATCAGCAGGTTTGAGCGTATTTGCAGATGAAATTGGAGGAACAGGTAGTACAGGGCAAGGTGGCTTTGGAGGAAGTAATGTTTATACATTTTATTACCAGTATAGTCCTGAACATGATGCGATTGAGCTTACTGTAAATACAGAGAAACCAGTTATAAATTTTGGGAATACAACCAGTCATACATATTCCGATCCGTCCGATCAAATTCCGCTTGATACCAATAACCCGAGACTTGGAAGATCCTTAGAAGATGCAATCAATGATATGATTCAAATTGGTGGCTATCAGCTGACGGTTTCAGGAGTGAAAAATGAACTGGAAGAACTTGGATATTATGATAAGGGAAATGGAATCTGGAAATACAGTGGAGGATATTTAACGCACATTTCAGCTAGAAGAATTTATAAGAAAACACATACCGTATCTTATAATGCAAGCGGAGGAAATGATGCTCCTTCCAGTCAGGTAAAAACAGAAGGAGTAACATTGACGCTTCGTTATGGAAAACCAACTAGAACGGGGTATACATTTAAAGGCTGGACAGCAAGTATTGGCGGAACTTATTATCCAGGAGGTGAGTATACGCATGATCAGGACGGCGGAACAGTTACAATGACCGCAATCTGGCTAGATGAAACTAGCCCAACAGGAACAATTGTTGCAGTTCCAAATGAATGGAGTGCTCAGGATGGTACAGTTACAATCACGGCACAGGATTTGGAATCCGGACTTGATACAATGATATTACAGAGGTATTCGTATGTGACAGCAACATGGGAAGAAGTGCAGACATGGGACTTAAATGGAACAAATGAAAGAATAACGAAAACTTATATAGAAACTAATGAAGGTATGTTTTCCTATAAAGTAGTGATTAACGATAAGGCTGGAAATAGTATGAGCGCATCCTCCAAAGTGATTTACTTGGATCATAGCGATCCAGTGATTTCAGGATTAGATCAGGTAAATACAGATTGGACAAATACTGCACCAACTATTTACATTACAACAAGTGATTATTTGTTGGGAACAACCTGCAATGGTTCCGGTGTCGTATCGGTTGTGATTAAGGATGATGCAGGAGATACAGTAGCAAGTGGAGCATCAACTGTTTCCTATACCGTGCAGCCGAACTATGAAGGAGTTCATACATGGTATATTGAAGCAACAGATGCAGTAGGGCATACAAGCACAGATTCTGTGACAACAAAGTATGATATCACAAAACCAGGAATTGATGGAACAGAGGTGACAGAGGTTGTAAATGGAGTAATGCATTCCGGATATTGTAAGGATAATATTATCAATCAGCATATAGACGATGAAAGCAGCAGAAGTGAAAATGGAGCAAATCAAAGTTCAGGTATAAAATCTGTGATTTTGTATCAGGTTACAGGACATAATCGAAAAGTGATTTATTCCGATCAGACACAAAAGATGTTTGAAGAACCAGATACACATAGTTTCTTTGATATGTATTATGAAATCCCAAGAACAGAGAATAAATCAAGCTACTATGAAATTATTGTAATGGATTTTGCAGGGAATAAGACAACAAAGAAGCTTATAAGTCAGTACAGTCTATTGAGTTGGTTCCATACAAGCATTGATCGGAGCACATACAAATAAGGAGTACAAAGTGAAAAAGTATCAGATTTAAAGTGATATAGGAAATCAGAAATATTGTGAAAATGGATTTGAATTTAGTAAACATGTTTTTAAATTTTTCGAACGCTAACTTTACAATACACTTTTAAGAAATAATAGTGTGATTAATAAAATTCATATAAAGATATTAAATTAATATGTTTTCCAAGTATCCTTCAGAAATGAAAATTTCTGAAGGAATTTTTTTGCACTTTTTGCAATCAGCATCCAGAGGTTCCAAGTAATTTGTGAAAGGAAACAACAAAGGTAGAAAGGAGATGAAAGAGTAACTTGTTGAAATTTAAGAGAAAGGAAGGAGTCTATGAAGAAAGGAAGGGTGATGAATTGTTTGATTTCAGTGCTACTGATTATTCTGACGCTTTTCACGTCTGTTTCAATGGTCTATGCAGAAGATGAGGAAGCTTCTCGGGATCAGGAACTTGTAAGTGAATCAAAGGAAGACGGAGAAGAAGTTGAGGATGAATCGGAAGACATTTTGGATGATGACAAGGAACCAGCAAAAGACTTGGAGAGAGATGCAAGGCTTGAACAGCAGATGAAACAGATCTTGAAAGATATCGGAGTAGGATTTGCGGAGTCGGACAGTGAATCAGATTCGGTATCTGATGATGAATCAACCACACAGAATGCTCCGAGAATGGCAAGAGCAGCCAGAGCATCCGGTGAGACAATTTCAACTGGGGCAATAAAAAAGAACATCGGCCGAATTGATGTAATTGATTACAATGATCCTTCTTGGCCACAGTTGATGACCTGGAAAGAAGGAAAGCTTGGAAATACCGGAACACAGGAAATGCTCTTTTGCACGAATCCAATGATTACATTTAAGGCAGGAACAAAAACAGGTGTGGATGCATCTACCATTTACAACCAAAAGACAATTCAGACAATAGTTGCGATGCAGTACTATTACGATCACTACATGTGTAAATCTATCAATAGTGATTATGAGTATTTGATGAAACAGTGTGCAGTCTGGTGGGTTCTAAATGAAGTGAATGGCTGGTTCAAGTCTGGTGTTCGTATTGAAACTGGGAACGGAATAAAATGCGCTTGTGGTACTTGGTTATCTACTCATATGAGTAACTACTATGACCAGGGATTTCAGTGGGTATGGTCAAACTACCAGTATTTTGCAGATGCAAAGGGAATCATTTATCAAGGAGATGGACAGCCGCTTAGTAAATGGTGGGGATCTTATAATCCTTCCGGTTTTGCAAAAGTGAAAAAGACAAGTGGTAACATGACAGTCACAACATCAAACAGCAGCTATTCCCTGGAAGGAGCTGAATACAGTGTGTATAGTAATGCAGCATGTACTTCAAGAGTAGGTACTTTGAAGACTGACGCAAATGGAAACTCCGGTACATTAAAGCTGAATGCAGGAACTTATTATGTAAAGGAAACAAAAGCTCCGAAAGGCTATGCACTGGATTCCTCAATAAAGGCAGTTACAGTGACATCAGGAAATACAGCTACAGTATCTTTTGTAGAACAGCCACAGATGGCACGTCCAGATTTGCTTTTAAGTAAAGTTGATGCAGAGACAGCAAAAAATCAGCCGCAGGGAAGTGCCACTTTAAAGGGTGCACAGTTTACAGTGAAATTCTATGATGGCAATTACACAACAGATCCAAAAGATTCAGGGAAAAAACCATTGAGGACATGGGTATTTGAAACAGATAAGGATGGTTACTGTAAATATGATGCAAAGTACAAAGTATCCGGAGATGCATTGTATACCACAGCAAAAGGAATTTCTGCACTTCCGCTTGGAACCGTCACGATTCAGGAGACGAAAGCACCAGAAGGTTATCTGCTTAATTCCAAGGTGTATGTAAAACAGATCACTGCATCTGGTACAGCGGAAACAGTAAAAACTTATAGTCAGCCGACCGTGCCAGAAAACATCTTAAAGTTGGAACTGGTGAAAGTACAGGAAGGAACAGACATTAAGATTCCAGGAGCGGTTTTTGAACACACCAAGCCAGATGGAAGCAAAGCGAGGCTGACAACAGATCAGAATGGAGCACTGACAATCAAAGGCTTGACACATGGAGTGCATAAGCTTCAGGAAGTATCCGTAATGGATGGATATACTGTCAACAATAACCTGATCGAGTTCAGGGTAGATGAAGATAATCAGATCACATTGACTTCAAAAGCAGATGAAAGTGTTGGAAAGATTACATTTACCGTAAAGAAGGATGGAAATGTTTCTCTGACAGTGGAAGATAAGCTGGCACCGTTTAAGCTGCAGCTGAAAAAGCAAAATGAGAAAGGAACTGTTTTGGAAGGAGCCGAATTTACGCTTTACTCTGATAAGGAGTGCAAGAAGGCTGTAGGAAAAGCTACTTCAAATGCAAAAGGAATCCTCTCATTTGAGAATTTGACCATAGGAAAGAAGTACTATCTCGTAGAGAAAAAAGCTCCGCAAGGCTACCGGATTCCGGTTTCCAGTAAGGGAGAGACGATTGTTTACGAAGTGTCAGTAACAAGTACACCGGTGAAGGATCAGTTTACATTTCATGTCAATGGAAGAGACTATAACAGTGATTCTGATGGAATGTTTACTGTAACAGGAACAAAAGCGGATCGAATTGCTAATATGACAATCATTAACACAACAGGAAAGAAATTACCTAACACAGGATCAAATCAGATGTTAATTCTGCTAGTGGCAGCTTTTGCTGCAGGAGCAGTCGTTCTGATGACAAAAAGAAGATAAATTGGAGGAATTAAGAATATGAAGAACAGAAACATGAGATTTTTATACGCTATGGCAATGGCAGCAACAATCGCAACATCAACATTTTCAGGAACAGTGGGAACCGTAACTGCATTTGCAGCAGAGACTCAAGCGCAGACAGATACGGTGTATCCGACACCAAAAGGAACAGCAAATCTTGGGAAAGGAAATGCATCCATTACGATCCATGGAAATGAAGGACAGTCCCTTGTAGGAAAGAAGTTCAATGTGTATAAGATTTTTGATGCAGAAAATTCGAAAGGTGGGGAATCCATCAATTATACATTAAATAGTGCTTATGCAGATGCAGTGAAAACAGTAGTCGGCAAGAAGTTAAATAAAGCAGGAGCAAGCGTAACAGAGTATGAGGTGATCGATTATATCCAGTCACTCAATAAGAATCAGGTAGAAGGAGCACAGGCAAATCAGAAGCTGGAAGGTTCTTATAGTGCTTACCGTTACTTTGTAGAAGATTTAAGAAATGAACTGGTGAAGAGTAAAGTGGCTGCCGATATGGTAAAAGTATCTGCGACAACAGCAGACAATTCCTGCGTGATCGGTGGACTTGCGTATGGTTATTACGTAGTAGATGAGGTATCAGAGGTAGAGGGAACGCATTCAGCAGCATCTATGTGTATTGTCAATACGGCAAACCCGGAAGCAGGTGTAAACGTCAAATCGGACTATCCAAGTGTGATTAAGAAGATTCAGGAAGACGACAATAAGAATAAAGTCGGAAACAGCGGATGGAATGATGTCGCAGACTATGAGATCGGCCAGACCATTCCATATAAGTATGAGTCCAATATGCCAAATGCAAACGGGTATGATACATACTACTATGCATGGCATGACAAGATGGACTCTGCGCTGACATTCAATAAGGATTCCGTATCTATTAAGATCTATGCGGATTCCAGTGAGAGCTCAAAGAGTTATACATTGAAAGCAAATGAGTTTGTGGTAAATACAAATCCGGGAAATGGAGAGACATTCACAGTTGCTGTTAATGACATCAAGAAGATCATTGATCGGGAGTTTGATAATGTCGATGCTCTGAAAGAAAATACGTATGGTCAGAAGATTGTATTGACATACAACGCTACGCTCAATGATAATGCAGCGGCTGATACAGGTCGTCCGGGATTTGAAAATGATGTCCGTTTGGAATTCAGCAATGATGCCGACCACGATCATGATGGAAGTACTGGCTTTACTCCTTGGGATACAGTTGTATGTTTCACTTATAAACTGGATGTATTAAAGACAAATAACCATGATCTGAAGCTGGAAGGAGCAAAATTCCGCCTGTATTCTGATGCGGAATGCCAGAATGAAGTTTATGTCAAGAAAGCATCCAATGGTTATAACGTAATCAATCGTGACAGTCTCGGTGGAACAGATCATACAGGTGGTACAGCGCCGTCCAATGCAGTTGAGATGGTTTCTGATGCAAATGGAAACTTTGTCATTTACGGTCTGGACGGTGGAACCTACTACCTGAAAGAGACAGAAGCCCCGACAGGATATCGTAAGCTCTTAGATCCGATCGTGCTTAATGTGAAACCGACCTTTACAGATGACCGCAATAATTATGTGAAAGGTGACGGAGCAACCGATAAGACATTAAAGAAACTGGACGTATCAGCGCATGTGAAAGAATTCCTGAATGGTTCTTACAAAGAAGCAGACACCGACCTTACTACAGATGTGGATGCAGGATCAGCCAATCTGACTGTTATCAATACCGTTGGTAAGAAGCTTCCGGTAACAGGATCATCTGTCATGGTCATTATGCTTGCTGCAGGAACAGCACTTGCTGGATTCTCTGTTGCAAAGTACAGAAAAGACAAGAAGGATGAGGAAAAGAAACAGGGTGAATAAGGATGAAAAGGCGATTACTGACGGTAATTCCATTTCTGCTTGGATTATTCCTTTGCGGTTATCCACTAATCAGCAGTATTTTAGAGCGGCAGCACCAGCAAAGTGCTGTCGCCACCTATGAAAAAACGGTGGAAACGGAGGATACAGAAAAGGTGGAACAGACATCAAAGAATGCGAAGCGATACAATGAATTACTTTGGCAGGCAAATGGTGCAATCGTTGGGGATTACAGTGAAACAGCACTTAGTGATGAAATGTATCAGAAGATGTTGAATCTGAGAAATGACGAAAAAGGGATCATGGGAACCTTACGGATTCCAAAGATCAGTGTGAGTCTTCCAATCTATCATGGGACAAGTGATGAGGTCTTGGAAAATGGAGTCGGTCATCTGCAGGGAAGTAGTCTTCCGATTGGTGGAGAAAATACGAGAAGTGTACTGACCGGACACCGCGGTCTTCCAAATTCCAAGCTCTTTACAAGACTGGATGAATTAGAGGAAGGAGATCTGTTTTTTCTTGATGTTTGTGGAGAGAAACTAGCCTATCGGGTAAATGAGATTCAGGTAATTAAACCAGAAGAAGCGGATAGTCTTGGAATACAGGCAGGGAAAGATCTTGTATCACTTGTAACATGCACACCGTATGGAATCAATACACACCGGTTAGTTGTAACCGGAGAGCGGATTGAATATCAGGAGGGGGCAGAAAACCAGATTAAAGGCCAGATGATGTCACCAAGAGAACTCTTATTTGCCGCAATGCCACTATTGTTTATCCTTTATGCAGTTATTAATTTAGTCAGAACAGGAAGGAGGAATCAGAGAAATGAAAAGAAAGAGAGACGGAAACGCTACCGAAGATATCAAAAGTATAAGAAAAAGCATGAAATCAGTTAGACTATTTTTTCCATTGCTTCTTACACTGATCTTGAATCTGTCATTGCCTGTATTCGCAAGTCAAAATATTTCTCTTCCCGAGAATGTTTCAGAGGTGAATATACAGAAAACGGGAAGTATTGAGATTGAACTTACAGATGGAGAAGAGGGGACATCAAAGGAGGGAGTTATTTTTCACTATTCCAAAGTGGCAGAGATTGTAGATGGGCAGTATGAGTTGGTTGAGCAGTACAAAGGAAGTGGAATTGATCTAAATGCAATCGAATATGCAGAGGAACTTGATGAGGCTGCCGAAAAGCTGAGTTATTACAAAGCATCAGATGGCGTCTGTAAGACAAATGCCAATGGGATTGCACAGATGAAGAACCTACCAACAGGGGTCTATTTGCTGTATGTGTTAGATCAGAAGAATTACGAAGAAATCACACCAGTTCTGATTGCAGTTCCTACATGGGGAGAGCAAGAAGGAACGATGCTTTATGATGTTAAAGTATATCCAAAACATACTCCACTTCCAAAGGAAAATGAAACGCCAACTATCGAAACCGTAAAAACTGGAGATTCACAAGAGCTTTGGAAATATGTGACAGTTCTTGGAGTGGCAATGGGAATTACTATTGGTATTCTTGGTTGGAAGAAAAGGAGAATGAAATGAATGGTAAAGTAATTGCAATTGGAGTATTTTTGATATTAATGTGTACAGTAGTTTTATATAGCTGTCTGGTTGTAGAAAAAAGAGCAAATGAAAGATGGGAGGAATTAAAATCAGCCGATAAGGAAGATCCAGCAAATGAGGATTAAATAATTCTATCAATAATGAAGTGGAAAAGAGTTGATGTAGAAGTGGAAAGTATACATCAGCTCTTTTTTTTCTAGTAGTCTTATTGAAGAGACCAAAATATATAATAATGAAAAAGAAATTGTTTTACAATAGATAATGTCGCGAGCCAGGTCTTACATAAAAAACTTGGAGTGCTACCAAATGGAATCAGTGAAATTTTTCTTCATGGAAAAATTTGATCAAATATCAAGTGGAAAATCAATATCTTATAGATGATAACATTCGGAAATCAGCTGCAGATCTCAACGTCGAACCCATAGAAATTTTTGGGGATGTATGGAATATAAAATCGAATGGAAAAAAATCTGCCAGAGATAATTCTTAAAATTTGAGGATTAAATCCGAGCATTTCCCGGTTTGAAATGTTTATTTCTTTTCAAAATAAATCTATACTTACCTTATCAAGGAAACATAGTATATAAAACGGGATGATTAGATGAACGCAGCACAAAGAACCAGAGTAATTCGTTTGATCAAAAAAATAGACAAAAATCCAGAATTCAGTAATAAGACAGGCATTAAAAATATTTCGGAATTCACAATGGAGATGCAAAAGAAAAAAGTAGAGGATGCTTTATTTAAATAAGGCAAGAAGGAGTGGAAGATGTTATCAGTATTGCAGAATTGATGAGAATAAGCGGGAGCGATGCAATTATTGTATAAGCCAAAGAGATATGGTATTGTATAGATAGTTTAACAAATCGGAAGTTATAGGAGGTGAATCAGCATGAAATGTCCATATTGTGGTGAA
>OCHE01001425.1_pt1 | contig 18116 bp, 28 predicted proteins | sample 1538681 | NCBI WGS metagenome assembly OCHE01 (sample SAMN04571717, study PRJEB22368) | human gut metagenome | biome: human gut; material: stool | host: Homo sapiens | place: Luxembourg | collected 2012-08-17
AGGGACATCGCTCCGACCAGTAGTAGAGGCAGTAATAACACAGGCAATCACTGCAGGTCATCATTCTACTCATCTTCCCTGTATGGTTCTGGCAGCGGCATCCAGGCATTGACGAACAGGTCATTTGCCAGACAGGTATCTTCGCCGAAGCAATCCACCACATACCATGCACCGCCTAATTCTTCATCGCCCACGTATCTCCCAACCGATGAATGAGAGGAATTTTCAAACGACAGCAGCACATAATCATCATTTTCCGGCACTCTCTCTGTCACCGGAATCCATCCGGACTCGCTAACTGTATGGGATTCCAGACGGTTTCCTTTTGTATCTTCAAGCACATTGCCGATCACACTTACTTTTTTGTACCAGTAGCCCAGATCTTTTCTGTAATTTGTTTCCTCTGGAAAATCAACATAAAATCCTGCTGTATATTTTCCATGTCTGACAACAGCCGTATATTCCCCATACTGTACAATGTCATTTTCCCAGATTTTCTTACCATTCTTATCACACAATCCTGTATACTGGCATAATGTTTCCGGGTTGATCTCATACAGTCGCAATCTGTTTGGCATACCCCAGCGAACCTCGCCGATTTCGTACTGGTTCTCTTCCTTCGTTGCCTTAAAAGCTTCTCCTTTTCCCGGAAGCTCTCCCGTCAGTTCAATAACTGCTGCCAGCTGCTTTTTATCCATGGATTCTTTTTCCGTAACAATCGCCCAGCCAGAACCGCCAAACAGCACATCATCCCCTCTTCGTGCCACGCATAAGCCTACACCTGTGTAGGCTTGTTTGAGCAGTCTTTTAAAATCTTTCAAATGCACAAACATTATTTCATTCCACCTTTCATCTTTACTCGCTAATTTCAATAACTCTCCTGATGTACTTCATCATCTTTTCAGTTATTCTCATCGCTGTTTCATATTCTTTTCTTTCCATTGCTCTTTGAATCTCTTTGCAGTATGCCTTAGTCTTCAGAACTCGTTCTTGAATTTCCGCTTCTTCTGTATTTTCTGGAACGTTCTCTTCAACTTCAACTTCATTTTCAGCATTTTTCGGAACGTCTTCCTCAATTTCAACCACATCTTCCATGATTTTCGGAACGCTTTCCCCAGTTTCAATCACATTTTCCATGATTTTCGGAACTCTTTTCTCTGTTCTTTCCTCGGATTTTTTCGCCTGCGAAATTACTGTTTTTTCCGGCTCTTCGACTTTCGGATCTGGCTGTTCAATTCGCTCTGGTTCATGTTCCCCGCTTTCAGGATCTTCTCTCTCAACTCTGCTATCTCTTTGCGGTTCTGCTGCCAGTTCTTCCACTTCTCTTTCAGGTTCGCTATCCGTTCTTTCATGCTCAGCTTCTGTCACCTCTTCCATTGTCTCTTCTTCCGGTTCACCACCAAAAGCATCCAGGATCCGTTCAAAAAATTCACGGTACTCCATTCTCTGCGGTGTTTGTCCGTATTTCTTATATTTCAGGCAGTCTTCATGGAACATCAGGAAGAACAGCCCTTTACGGTAGCTCCTGCTGCCGCCCGGGTTCACAATCTCAATCAATCGGTTGATATTGTCATACAGGTTATCTGCTATGCCGCACTGATACAGTTTTTCCAGGGTCTCTGCGTTGTCCTCCCCAAAGTGCCGGATCAGCTCCGTTACATCATCCGCAATGCCCTCCTGCGGTTCTGCCTGGTTGAATTTCTTAATGTCGCGGATTTCTTTTCTTGCCGTGTCCGGTGTGACCATCTCCCGGTCTGCTTCCGGAAGCTTCAGCATCTCTTCCAGCTGGGAACGGTTAAAGTCTGCATATTCCGGCTTCAGGCGTTCGGAATAGCCGTCTATGGAATATTCCCGGTTGATGCTCATAAATCGTGATACCGTGGAACCTTCCAGTCCATATTCGGATTTCGCGAACTCTGCAATGCTCTTGTATCCGTCCTGTTCGTACAGTTTCGCATCATCGATCTTTCGAAGTGCGTACCCGATCCGGACAAAGGACTGTTTCACGCCAAGCAGTTCCTGTTTCAGCTTCTGTTTCATCTCCATCCAGTCATTCAGTGTGATCTGTGTGTACTCCATATTCCCTCCTTACGCCACGCTCTGTGCCCTCTGCTTTGCTTCTGCATCTTTCTGTTTCAGATGCCCCACATAATCATCCAGCCACTTCTGCATGTGCTCTTCATCTGGTTTGTGGTCGTGTGCCCCGTACCACTGGATGAGCTGGTGCGTGTCCCTCTCGATCTCTACGGTTATGTACGGTATCTCCGGTTCTTTTGCGGACCGCAGCATCAGAATGTAGCTCTGTCCATCATTGTGTTTCCTAAGATAGCTGCCCCCGCCAACGCAATGGTGCAGGATCCTGCCTTCCATAACGATCTCTTCCGCTGACCTTGCCGGCCGGATGATATATCCATCATCTTCATAGAAATACCGGTTTCTGAGCTTCCGGTAGCTGTCCCGGATGCCTGCAAATTTCTTTTTTACTTCCTGCAGACGTTTGTCTGCCTCTTTCTTGTTTTGTTCTGCTGCCATCTTATTGTGTGCCGCTTCCAGGTCCCTCGGCTGTTGGTATACCGTGTTCGTCAGGTCGTACCCAAGTGACAACCGCATACTCAGATAATCCGTGTAGGTTACTGCCGTGTGTCTGATCCGTTCCTCTGCACGCAGGCAGGTGCTTTCGTATCTGCATCCGGCATATCGTTCTATCCGGTTCAGATGCCCATGTACTGTAATGCCTGTTCGACCTGTCCCCGTTTCAGTCCTGTCACTTCCAGATGTTCGATCTGTTCATCTGTCCAGTTCTGTTTCAGATTCTTTTCCATCTTCATAACTTCCAGGAGTGCACAGTTGCCCTTGCTTTTAATCAATTGCTGTGTCCGCTCTTTCCGGATCCCCAGGAATTTATCCAGCCGTTTTGCATTTGTGTCTGCTATGATGCCGCACTCACACCGGACGATGGACGCCGCGATCTCGCTTAATCCCATTTTTACAATCATTTCCAACTGTGGGATATCCAGGCAGCGTTCCAGGTAGCTGACCGGGTTGACTTCCGGGACCATTTTTTCATATTCCTGCAGGGCACTGTACTGGAATATGGTTCCCTGCATTTCACGGTAGGTATGCGGCAGGATCCGCCCTGCATGGATCGTGATGTTGGCGTTGCCGTACAGGTTGCAGTCATCCCAGTAATTTTTTCCGTCAATGCGGTTACACTTATGGTAATCAATCTGTGTTTTCTCTCCCGGTGCAAAATAGGCCCTTGCTATTTCGATACCGGAAATTTCTTCACTGGCATTATACATGGCCGTTTCTTCCCCGTCTTCTACCAGCCAGAGTTTCCATTCTTTTATCAGCTCTATGTAACGGAATACCATGCCTTTTTCTTTGTATTTCTGTCCAAGGAATGCATAGATCCTTTTGCTATGTGAACCTTTGACTTTGCCCTGGCATTTGTACTCACCAGTCTCCCCACACATCGGGCATGGTGCAAGATCACCCTCTTTCGGCGGGTCCACCCATTTCTGGTACTGGCTCTCGTAGCTTATTCCGCCTTTCCATCTCGCTTCTGTCACACCTCCGCATTTGGTACAGGCGATCCGCACCCGGCAGCCGCGTTTTTTATAGTACAGGAAATGTTTTTGGTGGAAATAGAACCTGTCTGCCATCTCCAGGATCTCCGCTTCCGGAAGTTCCGGTGTGTGCTCCTGGCGGTCTTTCAACGCCTGCTGCCGTCTTTCATACTTTCTGTTTTCCCGCCGTCTTCTTTCCTCATACACGATAGAACTCTGAAACCGGTATATGTGCTCCCACCATTCGCTTTTGTACCCATTTTCCCCACAGAATTTTTCGATACGCTGCATGTCTTCTTCGGTGGCAAGGATATTGGATTTTGCTCTGGCATTTCGTTCTGTTCGTCCTCCTGCCTTATCCCAGACCAGTGTCGCACCGTAATAATAGTCCTGTGCTATCTTTTCTCTGGTCCAGATATCTTGGTCAGTGCGATAAGTACCGAAGTCTTTCTTTGTCACTGCGATTCGTACAACCGGAATATTCATTGATTCTTTTTCATTTCGGTACACCTCCAGTAACAGGTGCTTTTCATGCCCCACAATCTTGAGTGCCGTTACCCCGATATATTTCACATCCTGCCCGCTGCTGACCTGTTTCAGTCCCAGGTATGGGATTTTTTCGATAGCTTTCTTTTTCATTTCTGCCGCCTACTTTCCCATATAGTACTCTGTGATCAGTTTCTTTGCGGTTGCTATTCCCGGGCACATGCCAAGTTTATAGCTCCCTTTGATTCCTGTTGCCTTCATCACATCCTTATGTACAGATACCCGGTTCGTATAGGACCATTGCAGTAACGTCCCGATGCATCCGGCCAGGCTCTTTCCTTTCTTTCGTACCTGAAACGCAAGCATCTCATTTTCCATACACTGTCCTCTCAGGTATTCCACCCAGTCCAGCATGATCTCCTGCGGCTTCAGCTCTCTGACCTCGACATCGATCTTTCCCAGTGCCGCATCCATCGCCTCGCAGAGCTGTGGGATCTCGCCCTGCAGGTACATTTCTGTCATATCTTCCGGAATCCCGTTCTCTGTTGCCATTTCTTTCAGGCTTTTGATATCGCCCTCGTTGAACATGTTTTCCGCCAGTTCATTGATCTCCTTGTAGGAGTTCATTTCGCCAAATTTTGTGAACATCATATCTTCTTCCTTTCTCCTTGCCGTAATTCAGATCAGTTTCTATGCGAACGGCAGTTCTTCGTCAATACCGTCCGGTATGTTCATAAATCCATTTGCATCCACTTGTGGCTCTGGTTTCTGCTCGGATCTGCTGTTTTCTCCCTGTCCTGCTGCCGCTTTGCTTTCCGCAAATTCCTGTTCCTCTACGGCTACATCTGTCGTGTAAACCTTGTTGCCATCTCGGTTGGTATAGCTTCCTGTCTGGATACGACCTGTGACGACTACTTTCAACCCCTGGTGGAAATACTTCTGGGCAAACTCTGCACTGCGTCCGAACGCTACACAGCTGATAAAATCAGCACCTGCTTCGCCATCACGCTTGTATCTGCGATCCACTGCCAGTGTATAACGTGCAACTGCTGTACTGTTCTCGCCAGCAGAATGTCGGATATCTGGGTCTCTGGTTAATCTTCCCATCAAGATTACTTTGTTCATTCTGTTTGCCTTCCTTTCTCTTCAATGCTTTCATCACTTTTGCCGTTGTCTCCGGCCATTCTCTCAGCAGATCCCGCTTTCCGTATCGATTATGCAGGATGCCCCACTGCTCCTCGAACTGTTTCTGCCATTTATAGTTTGTAATTCCGCCCAATTCGCTCCATCCACTCCTCTCTGGTGTGTGTCTGTTCATACGTTTCCTGAGCGTCTGCCTGCAAAATTCGTGCCATTTCATGGTTCACGTGCACTGCGTCTGGTCCGTGTTCATGGTGCTGGTCACACAGGTAGACGGTCAATCCCAGCTCCTCTGATATCTGCCTGTTTCCCCTCCCGAAGACTATGTGGTGCTTCTGCACAGGCTTTCGCCCATAGTCTCCGTAGAATCTGGCACACAGATAGCAGTATTTCCCTGCCTGCATGATGCTTCTGCCATGTTTTTTCCGCTTTTTCTTCCTGCCGTTTTTCGGCAGCAAGAAGCCGTCCCACTCGCCGCTCATGCCGGTATCTCCAAATCATGAACATATTCTGCTCTGAATGCATGCGGTTCAAAACGCACTTTTTTCCATTCTTCTGCGTATTTCACGCGTGCACCTCCCACAGTTTTCCATCCGTTCTGCTTCCACTTGCCCAGGAAACCCCGGTTAATATAATTGGCAATGTTTATTTCATTGATCTTCAGGTCAAACATCACGCCTCGTTTCATATGTCCCAACATGTCTGCCAGAGCTTCTATTGCTGTCAGCTTCCGATTTACGCTGCAACTGCTGCCTTCTCCATCGCCATAAAGCCGTCCCCCTCCACATTCCAGCATCCAGGCATATTTGTGACCGGTAACTTTTATATATGCTTTTACGTGTTCTTTCTGTTCTGCCACTGGTTTCTCCTTTCTGCGGACTCCCTTTTATCGCATTTCTTCCCTATTCCTTGTAGTTGTGCACATTTTATGCACACTGTCCACATATTTTGTCTTTCTTTATTATTTTCATGGGTTATTCACCCATCTCATCATGTCTTTATTCCCGTCTGCACATCCGGATATATATGTAGAACAGTCCGTTAAAATCATTGAAATACACTTCTGACCGTGTGTATTCATAGTCCGGATGCCAGATTTTTACTGTTTCTTCTATGCTGTCTCTGTTTTTGACCATTCCATGAACAAACGTTCCCACTTTCCGGTACCGTTTTGGTGCGGCTGGCTTATTATGGACTTTCTTTTCGATCGGCTTTTTCAGTCCCTTACTGCTCGCCCATCGTTTCTTTCCTCTCGGTGCCTTGGTCACATAGTTTGCCATTCCGGAAAGTCCGTCCTTGTCATACTCCAGACGGCGGACCTGGTTACGTTCTCCATGCTTCCAGACTTTTTCGATGGTATCCCGATCCAGAAGCCCGTCCATAATTATGTGATGGTGCCAGCGGATCTTTGCGTGTGGATCGTACTCGGTCACATAGATGTATTTCACATTCGGCAGTCCCATCTTTCTTCGGCGGTAGTTGAGCCTGTCTATGTAATTTCGCATGTTCCGCATGGCTTCTTCCATGCTCTGCGGCTCCTGCCCGCTCCGGTATACCAGCGTTGCCCATATATCACTTGTGTGGAAATTGGCATTGATCAGACGCTCCAGATACTTCCTTGCGTTTTTGTCATTCAGGTTGTCCTGGGCTTTCTTGTTGCGTTTTTTCCTTCCAGCCTCTGGTATATCCTCTTTCCGGAAGAACTCCGGATACAGTTCAATCTCCAGCTGCCCTCCGGAATAGATCTCCTTACACGCATACAACCCTTTCCGGTTCTGCTTTGCGATCTGCTCCAGGAAGTACTCGTCCAGCATCTCTATACTGTTCTGATATGCTGCTTCATAGTCATACTCTAATGGACGCATCCCTCGTTTCTTTCTCTTCATAGCATGGTTTCCTTTTCCCTGAATTGTTAATATCTATTACAAGCCCGATAAATACCGCCTGCGGTGTTAAAAAAATAAGGCAAATGCCTTGAATGTCGTCTGCTGCCATGCTATACTATCCATGGTTGTGGTTCGTATGCATGGCATCGGACTTTTGGCACATCTCGGAATGAGGTGTGTCATTTTTTTATTGTCAATCTACATGATGCTCGCATCTGCCTTGCTGATCCTCACGGTTTCCCCTGTCTTCCAGTTCATAGCATCCAGATATGTTTCTTTGTTTGTTATTGCTATGTACTGTGCAGGGTTCAAACCTGCTCGTCTCATCAGTTTAATACCCGCTGGATCGCGTTCCGTGCTCACTCCGATCATTTCTCCTCTTCTCCTTTCTTTTCTGCCCACAGCATGATGCGGATCACCACCGCACACCATACAACAATGACCGTTCCGGCTACGTCTCTTTCACATAATACACTGTACATTGTCAGCCACCAGAACACGAACGCTGCGGCCGCTGTGGCTACGATCGGGGCAATCACACTCCCGATCAGGCTATACAACTCTCTTTTTCTCATCTTTTTGCTTCCTTTTTACGGCTTTCAAAAATTTTGCCGTTGCTTCTTCCAGATTCTTTTGGTTCACATTTCCATGAATGTGAACCGTTATGTTGCCGATCTTGTATATGGTCATTTTCCCTCCTTAATTTCAATCTCTAATTCATCAGTTGCGTCTCTGATGCCAACTCTATTGTTGCAGAATCTGATCACTTCTTTTTCTTTCAACTTCTCAAATTCTTCATTTTGATGTCCTTTCAGTTCTTCTGCTGCATTTGGTGTATCTGATCCTGAGAAATTACTGTATTACTGTTTGTTTCTTTTATCGTTGCATAGGTGAAACCTCCGCACATTACAAGTAATCCAATCCCTGAAGTGATCAGAAATATAGCAAGTGCCACATCAAGCAATTCAATGTCTTTCTTTGGCTTGTTTTGTCTTTCTTGCTTTTCTTTCTTCTTAAACCATTTCATTATTTCTCACCTCCTATCCTGCTTTCTGTGTTTCCTGCCATTGACTTTGTCGTTTTTTTCTCTTATCCTTGTTGTACAGGCTGCTGCAACAGCCAAGTACACTAAGAAAGGAAAACTTTTTATGGATGATTTAACAAAAGAACAACAAAATTATCTTGGCCAGTGCAAAAATTATCCACAAAATAGACACTGGCCAATATATTTTTTCACATATCTTCCATTCTATTTCTGCTAAGTCATCGAAATCCTTACGTTTCTTTGGTCTCTTTTTCACATGCTCACCTCCTACCCTGCTTTCTGCCTTTCATCTCTTTTCATCTCCTTTCTGCTTTTCCTTGCTTTTCCCCTGCCCGAATCCTATACTTTAATTACCAACCCGGCCACGGATTGAGAACTAAAGGAAGGAGGGCATCATTATGACCGATTTAGAGCAACGTGCTCACGATTTTGCTGTTCGTGCAACTTTGAATTACTATGAGCACAAAGGTGAAGCGATAACAGATAAAAATGCTTTTGAAGCTGGTATTCACTATCGTCATGTTTTCAGAGAGTTTCTTCACTCTCTCGAAGAAGGACAATCTGATTTAAGATAGTTTCGTACTATAAAGCATTTCGTTCATTTTATCGTTGATCGCATCAGGCAGAACGTTCTTTAACATCTGAAATTCTTTTAATGTGATTCCTTTTCCAATACACATTTCAATGATTTCATGTGCAAGAGCTTCTGCCTTTTTGCATGTATCCGTTGCTCTGTTCTTTTCTGCTTCTATGTCTTTCAACTCTTTTCATCTCCCTTCAATCGTTGTCTATAATTCAAAATCCGTGGTTCGTATTGAATTAAACTAAACTTCTTTCTCGATTTTTTGGCGGCTTGTTTATTGCAAGTCGCCCTTTTTGATTGCCAGATCTATCATCTTCTTTCTGACATACTCTGCAATCTGTGGATTCATCCATCTTGCCTGTTCATAGAATTCCATGATTCCACTGTAGATTTTCCCAGTCTCTTTTATCTTCTGGTATTTCTTCTCTACTGCTTCATCTAATGCTTCAAGTAAATCTTCCAAGTTCTTTCACCTCCTATCCTGCTTTCTGTGTTTCCTGCCATTGACTTTGTCGTTTTTTTTTCTTATCCTTGTTGTACAGGCTACTGCAACAGCCAAGTACACTAAGAAAGGAAAACTTTTTATGGATGATTTAACAAAAGAACAACAAAAACTTCTTTTGTCCATGTATAGCGAAGTTTTACATCGACAGTCTTCCATGCCTTCCGAAGAGGCAAATTATTTTTCAGATTCTGACCAAGTTAGAGAACTTTTTAATATGGTCGAAAGTTCTTATCATGTATCTTCTCTTTGTTGGAAATTAAAAAAGAAAGGCTACATTGACTGTGATCCTGGTAATGATCTGGCTAATAACATCATTCTTACTGACAAAACTATCATTTACATGGAAGGTCGTTTCAAAAAAACTGTCAAAGAAGTACTCAACGCTATATCTTCTATCATTGGATTATTGAAGTAAATCGGCTTCCCGTTCATGGCGTATCTTTTCATCATCACACGTACAATCGGATTTCCAGTTGTCTCTTCTCACTCTATATTCTTCGTGTGTAACAAGACGAATATCACGATACGCCTGTCCGGGATTTGCATATTGGATCGCCCTCATTAATGCATCCTTATCAACCAGTATCTGTTCTGTTTCTTTGTCATATGCCAATGCCGAAGCAATATTATCTGCACATCTCCACTGAAGGATTCTGAGAATCTCATACAGTTTATTCTCTGCTTTACATTCATCACATCTGGCAACAGCAAATGTAAGTTGCAAGTTATTTCCTGCCATTTTGACTTTCCTCCTATCCTGCTTTCTGCTCTGCTTCGTCTGCGAACTTCTCTTTTTCCAGACGCTTCATTACTGCCATTCCTTCTGCGATACCAAGAATGTAATCTTTCTTTTCTTCCGGTACTGCCTCGATTGCTTCAGAAAGTCTTTTGATTCTCTCCTGCTTCGTCATCTAATCACCTGCCTCTCTTAGTTTTGATGTTTCACATCTTAGATGTATATTATCACTACTAATGCGTGATGTCAATAGCTTTCTACAACTTAGTTGTATTTTTCTGTTGACTTGCATTATTTTGTGGTATATACTAAGAATCACAGAAAGGAGGATATGATGCAAACAATTAACGATAGAATAGCTATTGTATTGGAAGAATCAGGTAAAACCAAAACCGCTTTCGGCGAGTCATTAAGTGTTTCGCAACAATACATTTCGAAATTGATTAGAACTGGTAATCCTAGTGCCTTATTAATAGATGATATATGCGAAAAGTACAGAATCCGTAAAGAATGGCTTACGGAGGGCAAGGGTGATATGAAAGCACCTATAGATAGAAATGACGAAATTGCCCGCCTGAGTGCTGATCTGTTTAAAAGCGAAAGCGGATCATTTAAAGAACGTCTGCTTTTTGCACTGGCTGCATTAGATGAAAGCGAGTGGCAAGTTCTTGAGGATATCGCAAATAAAATTGCAAAAAAAGACTAGGCTTTCGCCTAGTCCAGAAGTCTCAGAATTATTTTCAATACAAGATCCAATTCTGACGGTTTCAACTTATCCAACAGACCTATAATTTTATTTTTTACCGTTTCCATCCTATGTACCTCCCGATCACGTTTTCAAACATTTGTTCGAAATTCCTTGATTTCATATTATCACAGAAATATTTGTGATGCAACTGTTTTCGAACATTTGTTTTAGCAAAATTTTCCTTTCATCTTAACAAACGTTTCAGGAGAAAAAAAGTGATGCAATTTTCTGAATTGTCCGAAATCCCGGACAGCTCAGATGAGATTACTTATAATCAGACTCAAATAGGTCTGAAATAGTAATTTTCAGTCCCGCTGCCAACTGTTCCATCTGATTCATGGTGGGTGATGTCTTGCCGTTTGCGATGTCGCTGACGGTAGAACGTGGAATGCCGGTTAGTTCGGCTACCTGGCGAAATGTCAGGTCGTGTTGTATGATGTGGTCATATAATAGTATTTTCATACTGCTATTATTTCTAAAATTCAAAAAAAATATTCAAAGGAAGGAAAGAGTTATGAAAAAGAAATTTTTTATATTATTAGCAACAACTTTAACACTTTCATCGCCATTAACAGCACTTGCTGCATGTCAGCACAACAACGATCCATGGAATGTGGAGTATGATGCAGATTGTGAAGATGAAGGTCTGGAAATTCGCTATTGTTCCGTGTGCCAAGAATATCAGAAACGATTAATTCCAAAAACGGATCATATTTTTAGTAAATGGAAAGTATCTGAAAAAGCTACAAAATTTTCTAAAGGAGAAGCATTACGATATTGTATTAACTGTGGCGAGGAAGAATATAAAACAATTCCTAAAAAGAAAATGACTAAAGCAGAAAAGAACGTAAAGAAAGTGATCGATACTTTTTACTCTGCTGCCAAAAAGTATGATGTTAAAAAAATGCAACAGTGTTTTGTTCAGGGTTCTGACTTAAAAGCATTTATTGAACTAAAAGATATGGCTTCTTTCTGTAAAAAATATAATAAGCGAATTCGATATAAATTTAGATCATTATCTATAAAAAAGAATAAAGCAACTGTAAAAATATATTGTACGTATCCAGATGCAAGCTTGGCAATAGAAAACGCTTTAAGGAACAACATGTATTATTTTGCTTATCATCCATATGCATCTGATCAAGACCTCCTTAAAGCCGTATACAAAGATATGCTGTTTAATATACGTCATGGCGGTGAATCATTTTTTTCTCTAGAAGATGTTGCCATTACATTTAAACTGATTAAAAAAGGTTCCTCATGGAAAATTGAAAAACCTAATTTACAAATCCATGATTCTATTAACTGTGGGTATGAATCCGCTTATCGTTATGTATTTCGGTAGTTTCACCGAATGGTTATTTTCATCCCCTTGGCAAGTCGATCTCGTAAGAAATTGCTTCTTGCCGGTTCTATTCCTTCGAAACAGTTCCGAATGATCAGCGGCTGGATGGCAGTGCATGAATCGGAATTATACGAAGCCTGGAACAATGCAGTGCAAAGCAAACATTTTGACAAGATCAAACCATTGTAAGGAGGGTTATTATGTTTGAAGTAAATGGTATTTTATATGCAGGTTCTGCAAAAGAGTTGCTGAAAATACAGGATGCAAAGGTTACCGGAGATAAAATGTTACTTCTCACTTTTTCTTCCGGAGAAAAAAGAGTCTTTGATGCTACTGTTTTGAAAGGTGAAGTATTTGCCCCTTTAAACGATCCGGCTGTCTTTAACAATTTTAAGATTGTCCATGGAGTTATCACCTGGATGAACGAAGAAATTGACTGTGCTCCTGAATATATGTACGAAAACAGTTATGAATATCTTGACATGGAGGCAGTTGTATAACTAACCTTGTAATTTAATTAAATAACAAAACCGCCCCGGTATTGGCGTACCGAAGCGGATCAGCGAATCTATACAGGTCTGAGGACCAGTATAATCCATCCTTGAACAAGATGATTATACCACAATCCTCCGGCACCTGTACAGGTGTATTTTTTATACTCATTTTTAAGGAGGTACCTATGAAAATCGAAAATTATGCATTATATCTGCGAAAAAGCCGTGCGGACATGGAAGCAGAAAAACTTGGCGAAGGTGAAACGCTGGCAAGACACAAGAAGATCCTGACAGAACTTGCCGCACGCAAGGGGCTGCATGTCGGAAAGATCTACCATGAGATCGTATCCGGAGAAACGATTTCCGCACGCCCGCAGATCCAGCAGATGATCCAGGACTGTTACAACGGTCTGTACAGAGGAATTATCATCGTAGAGGTTACGAGGCTTTCACGCGGTAATCAAGGCGATGCACAGGCGATTCTCGACTGTCTGCGTTATGGTAATAACAATAACGGGATTCTGGTTGTTACGCCAACCAAAACTTACGACATCGCCCATAATCAGGACGATGAGGAATATATGGAATTTGAGCTGTTCATGTCCAGGCGTGAATACAAGATGATCCGGAAGCGTATGGAACGCGGACGCATCCAGGCAGTTGTTGAAGGCAACTATATGGGTTCTTACCGCCCATATGGCTATGATATCCTGAAAAGCAAGACCGGAAGAACGCTCGTCCCGAATCCGGAAGAAGCCCCTGTTGTGAAAAATATTTTTACCTGGGCTATAGAAGAAAACCTGACTCCCGGTAAAATTGCAAAGCGTCTCAGCTCTTACGGTGTGCCTACTTACTCCGGTGATCCGGAATGGTCTGTTTCAACAGTCAAAACAATCCTGACTAACCCGACCTACACCGGAAAGGTACGATGGAACGACCGCATGCGTATCAAAACCATGGTTGACGGAAAACTGGTCAGCAGCCGTCCACGTTCACATCACGGTGATCAGTATATGTTATATGACGGAAAGCATCCGGCACTTGTTGATGATGCTACTTTCTTGGCAGTTTCCAAACGTTTCCATTCTGATAAGACCAAATCCGGCCTGAAGCTGATCAACCCGCTTGCCGGTATTCTGGTATGTGCAAAGTGTGGAAAAGCCATGTGCTACCAGTCTTACCCTGCTCGTCCTGAAACCGCTGCAAGGTATACGCATAAGTCTTCTCAGATCTGCAAAGTAAAGTCTGCTGTTGCAAGTGATGTAATGGATGCCGTTGCATATTCTCTTGAAAAATATATTTCTGATTTTGAGGTTAAAATCGATAATCTTCCAGAAGTGTCAGAAGATACGATTCTGAAGCAGATGGATGATCTGCAGAAAGAACTGATCCGCCAGGAAAAGAAACTGACCAGGCTTTTCGATGCCTGGGAAGACGGATTGATCGCCGACAATGAATTTGTCGACCGCAAAGCAATAAACAATGACCGGATCGCATCCATCAAGAATCAGATGGATCATCTGGAGGAAAGCATCCCGGTAAAAGAAGATTATGAAGAAAAGATCATGAGTTTCCATGATGCCCTCGGTTCCCTGCTGGATGCCGATCTGGATGCTGATATTAAAAATGCATACCTGAAAGGCATCCTGGACCGCATCGAGTTCAGCAGAGAATGTAATTCCGAGTTCATCCTGGATGTATTCCTGAAAGAAGATTAGAGGTCTATATCCAGTTCTACCGGGCAATGATCGGAACCCATGATTCCTGTATGGATTCTGGCATCCTGGATCTTGTCCTGCACAAAATCGGAAGTCAGGAAATAGTCTATTCTCCATCCAGCATTTCGTTCCCTGGCTTTAAAGCGATATGACCACCAGGAGTATTCTATCTGATCTGGATACAGATAGCGATATGCGTCTGTAAATCCGGAATCTAGGAGCGTTTTGAACTTTTCACGCTCTTCCGGAGTAAATCCGGCGTTTTTTACGTTGGCCTTTGGATTTTTGATATCCAGCTCCGTTGCGGCAACATTAAAGTCGCCACACACGATAACTGGTTTTTTCTTCATTTGTTTAGATGATGGCTGTGATTCTTTCAGATCTCCGCAAAATACAATCGGCTTTTTCTCTTCCAGCCCTTTCAGATAGGAAAGAAATGCATCTTCCCATCGCATACGGTAATCCAGTCTTGCAAGTTCACTCTGCGAATTTGGCGTGTAGACCGTCACCAGGTAAAATTCTGCAAATTCCAGGGTGATCACGCGGCCTTCCTGGTCATGTTCTTCGATACCGATGCCGTATGCCACGGACATTGGCTCTCTTCTGGTAAAGATGGCCGTTCCGGAATAGCCTTTTTTTATCGCATAATTCCAGTACTGATGATAACCTTCCAGTTCAAGGCTGATCTGCCCTTCCTGGAGTTTGCTTTCCTGAATACAGAACATATCCGCATCCAGCTCCTTAAAAATATCTAAAAATCCTTTCTGTACACATGCACGCAGCCCGTTTACGTTCCACGATATCAGTTTCATCCATCATGCTCCTTCCTCTGCTTTCTTTTTATCATATCATCTTTTCTTTTACAAATCTACTTGCATTTCTTGTACTTGTCTGTTAAAGTGGAGGAAGTGTTACAGCGAATCCAAGAATGCCTGGGCATTCTTGCTGCAACGAACAGTAGCATAACTATAAAGAAATGAGGTAAATACGAATGAGCGATTTTGAAAACGGATGTGCTGGTTCCTGCGATGCATGCGGTTCCAAAAGTGACTGTGAAAAAGCAACCGTTACTCTGACACTGGACGATGGTTCCATGATGGAGTGTGCGATCCTGACGATCTTTGAAGCAGATGAAAAAGAATACATTGCACTGCTTCCGCTGGATGAAAAGGGCAATGCTTCCGAAGAAGGTGACGTGTATCTGTACCGTTTCCAGGAAGTAAACGGAAATCCGACACTGGATAACATCGAAAGTGACGAAGAATATGAAATGGTTGCGGATGCATTCGATGAATGGCTGGATAATGCAGAATTTGAAGATATGGAAAACTAATCTTTTTCATGGAGCAATTTTTCTGTGTATGTTAAAATCCCCTGCAGTTTTTTGTCTGCAGGGGATTTTTTAACTCCTTTAAAAATCATTTCTGCTGTTTTCCGTCACAGTTTGACAGATGGCTTATTTTCTGTTGTTTTTGCGTCGTATGCCGGATACAAACAATGCGATGAGTGCTGCAAGAGACGCTGCAAGCACGATTGAAAGTAAAACAATCGGGGAATTGTCACCGGTTACGGCTGCCACCCGGACATTCGAGTTTGAACCAGAAGCACCTTTGTTCGTGCTGTTGGTGATTGTATTGCCGGTCACATTCAGCTGTACTGTCTGTACATCGGCATCCCCTTTGGCAATCCACTTGCCGTCTTTATAGAGCTGACGCTCATATGTCACATTCAGTGTATAGGTTCCGGCTGTTGTAAACTGGAGTGTTCTGGCATAGGCGTTTGTTTCGTTCAGATCTCCTTTTCCTGTTCCGCAGGTCCAGGATACCGGAAGATAACGCACATCTCCTTCGATCGGTGCTTTGTTATCCATCCGGTCACCAACTGCCTTGAAGGTAATGTTGGCACCGGTCGCATAATTGCCACCATTTGTCAGTCCTTCAATCTTATTGTTGTCTGCTTCTCCGATCAAGTTGATCTTTGGCAGTGTCTTGGTCTCTTTCTTCTTGCATATGCCACACTTACGTTCTTTTTTCCCCTTCTTCTCATGCGTTGCTTCGGCTGTGACTTTCCATTTACTCCAGGTATGAGCAGCCAGTTTGCCTCGTGTGATCTTGCAGCGTTTGCAGGTGCTCTTTACTTTGCAGGTTGCTTTTGTCCAGTCATGCCCAAGAGCTGCTGATCCTTTGATGCCGCAGCGTTTGCAGACGGCCGCTTCTGTACAGGTTGCTTCCTTCCAGTCATGCCCAAGAACCGCTGCTCCTGTTACCCCACAGAGCTTGCAGATGGCTGCCTCCGTACAGGTCGCTTCTTTCCAGTCATGTTTGCAGATGGTCGCCGTAACTTTATATTCTCTTGTCACGGTTTTTCCGTCTTCTGCGGTTCTGGTAAGTTTATAGATGACCGGTATTTTATCTGATGCAGAGAAATCTACTTCTTTTTCACTTGCCGGATCTACGGTCACACCTGCCGGAACCGTGATCTTCGGTGCCAGTTTTTTCAGATCTGTATCGCTCTTCTGCATAAAAACGGTGATTGTCTGTTTTTCCTCATCGATCGTCACTTTGGCATCTTTCACTTCAAAAACAGTGATCTTCAGATTCGTATTTTCTGTTTCAGATTCTTTTGTTTCCGATTCTTTTGTTTCCGATTCTTTTGTTTCCGATTCTTTCGTCTCAGACTGTTTCGTTTCTGACTGTTTTGTTTCTGACTGTTTTGTTTCTGATTCTTTTTCAGACTCCATTGACTTCGCATCTTTTGCTTTTGCATCTGCCTTTGTTTCCGGCTGCTTCTCACTGATCTTCGTCTCAGGCTTCTTTTCCGTTGCCTTTGTTTCCGGTTTCCTGACTTCTGTTTCTTTTTCGGTTACCTTTGTTTCCGGTTTCTTCACTTCTGGCGTTTTTTCGGTTGTTTTCGTCTCAGGCTTCTTTGCTTCGGTTGCCTTTGTCTCTGGCTGATTCTCACTGATCTTCGTCTCAGGCTTCTTTTCCGTTGCCTTTGTTTCCGGTTTCCTGACTTCTGTTTCTTTTTCGGTTACCTTTGTTTCCGGTTTCTTCACTTCTGGCGTTTTTTCGGTTGTTTTCATCTCAGGCTTCTTTGCTTCGGTTGCCTTTGTCTCTGGCTGTTTTGTCTCGGCAGCTTTTGTCTCCGGCTGTTTTTCGGTTGTCTTTGTCTGAGCTTCTGTAATCTCAATCGTCAGTTTCGGAAGCACCACATCTTTTGCCAGCTTATAATCATCCGTAATCTGTGCGGTAAAGGTATACTTACCTGCTGTGGAATCCTCTTTATAGTCTGTTTTCCATGTAACATCTTTGATCTTGATATCCTCTGCTTTTTTGCTGTCTTTCTCTTTATAGCCTCTGGCAGAAAGCTTATCCGGAAGTTTCATATCTTTGACCTTTGTTCCCCTGGCAAAAGAACCTTTTTCCAGTTTCGGATCCGTAATGCTGATTACACGGATCTGCTCTTTTTTCTCTGCTTTTTCTGTTCCGGCTTTGGCAGAGACTTCCGTTATCTGTCCGTCCACCGGTGCTGCTATCGCACTGCCCGGCATCGCAGTTGCCATAACTGTGACTGCCAGTAGCACTGCCAGTATGTTTTTCCTTCTCTTCATAATATCCACCTCCTGATTCTTGATCACGGTTTTTACTCTACAATATCCCTGATATTTCGCTGTGATTTTTCTCACATCTGCGGTAACTTCACAAACCCCCTGTAATCATTTATTGTCAGGTCTCACATGCGTTCGCCCTGAATATTCCCACCATAGCGAATCCCGATCAGTGTCAGTCCTTCCGGTCTCGCTGTCTCCCCTGCGAGCGTCCGGTCTTTTGCCTCAAGGATTTTTTTGATCTGCTGCGGCTC
>OCHE01001430.1_pt1 | contig 17992 bp, 15 predicted proteins | sample 1538681 | NCBI WGS metagenome assembly OCHE01 (sample SAMN04571717, study PRJEB22368) | human gut metagenome | biome: human gut; material: stool | host: Homo sapiens | place: Luxembourg | collected 2012-08-17
TTGGGTAGATATAATGCATATACCGGCGTATGGGGCAAATTCGACGGAATCATGAAGAACCTTACTTTCGAAAATATAACGATCAATGGTCTTGCCCATGCGGAGTTCCCGGTAAAAGATGTAGACGGAGAACCCGTTGATCACAGCAAAGAGTTCTCTTATTTTGCAGGGTGTATCGGTTATACCGGAGGTAATCAGTGGAGTATGAACAGCAAGTTCGAGAATGTACACGTCAGACACATACAGATTAAGTCGTCTGCTACTCCTTCTCAAAATCTCGGAGGTCTGGTCGGTTGGATTGGTTCAGGCGGAGGAAATGCCGGGAATAGAGTCGCCGCTTTAAAAAACTGTTCTGCGACAGATGTACATCTCACGGGATATCAGGCCGGCGGTCTTGTCGGACAAGTGTTAGGCGATCGAGGCGTATCGTTCGATGATTGTCAGACGGAAAATGTCTATATACGTTATTCGAGTATTTCGTCATCATCAGGTTTTATAGGGAATATTGGCGACGGTGGAATTAACATCAGTTGGTCGGCAGCCATAGAAATCAATAATTGCAACCCGGCTCAAAACGTTTATTACATCAATGACAGAACCGGGGAGCCCAATACTACTTATAAACCTCAGAGTCCTTTCTACGGGCATAAAAACAGTGTCGATGTGGTAACGATTACTCCGGAGGAAACGACAGAACCGTAACGATCATCGGGAACAATTTTGTGACAGAATATTATTGTTTGGTAGAATTCAATATAGAAAATGGGGTTGTGTCGAAACATCGACACAACCCCATTAAAAAAATGACAGTTTCTGACCACGCATACAGAAGTACTCTAAGCAAAAGGGTTAGAAGCTATTTGAATTAATATCTTTAATTTTCTCCTCTCCTGCGCAGTCATTCCCCGTAATGCTGAGACGTGGCAGGGGAGAAGTGAAAAATCGATCTTTATTTCATTCAGAAAAAGGAATACCGCTTGCCTCTCTCAGAATCGCCCTTTATTGGGCTTTCCTCTCTGTATTGTCGTCATACTTCCTCTTCCTTTACTCGCAAAATGCGAATAGGTTTGGTCCTATTATTTGGTCATTAGTTTTAAAACGATATAGCCCCCGAATATTTGCAGAAGCATGCCGGGAATGCCTATTCGAAAATCTTGTATGGCGGTGAAAAAATTACCTGCAATAGCCCATTCTACAAGGCTCCCTGCTACTTGATAGGAGAGTACGACTCCCGTTAAGATGAGTAGAGAGATTTTCCCGAATCGATATGCGGCATATCCGGCGGCTGCGGCCAACAATATCGATTTGGAGAGAATCGCGGGTAGGACTTCGGGTAAAGGCATCCCGAACAGCATGGAGTTTATGAGGGGCGAGAGTACTGCCGTGAGCAACCCCACGCGCCACCCGTATTTATAGGCTCCGATAAGCGTGAAGAAATAGATGGGCAATAGCATGGGGCCACCCAGATGAATCGTATGACACAATTGGGGAAGAAGAATATTCCCCGCTATGAACAGGGCGGAAAAACCGTAGGTTCTCGCATTGTTATACTCTAAGGAATAGAGTTTTGCCGTGGTTGTTTGCATAGTCGTTTATTATTTATTGTTATTAATCCAGTTTTACCAGTTCGTATTTTTGACTGCCCAAACCTATTTGTTCCCCGTACTCCAACGTATGCATGCCGTGACGGGAATCAATACGTTCGATGAGGTGGATTTTTTCGTGGTCTTCCGATGCTCTCACCAAATCGGTACAGGCCTTGTCGAGAGCGACCGGGTCGAGTGATGCGAGGATACCTATGTCGCCCATTTTCGGATCTTCGGGGGAGGCATCGCAGTCGCAATCCACAGATAGGTTATTGGCTACACTTATATAAATGATTTTCTCACCGCAATGTTCAGCCACCGATTTGGCGGCTTCGGCCATCGACTCCAAGAAATCGTCTTGTGCAGGCAGGTTTTCCCACGGGTTCCCTTTGGTTTTCCCGGCAGAATGTATCCATGCTTTTCCGGTAGATGAAGCGATGCCGATGGACATGTTTTTTATTGCTCCGCCGAATCCTCCCATAGCATGGCCTTTGAAATGAGAGAGGATTATGGTAAAGTCGTAGTTCGGGTAATGGGCTCCCACATAATTCTCTTTAAGGTGCTTACCGCCGTGTACGGGTAGGGCTGTTTCTCCTTCCGAATCCATGATGTCGACAGGGGCGATAGCCGTGAAACCGTGGTCGGCAGCAGCTTTCAGATGGCTTTCTGTGTCAGCTCTTCCACCCCCGTAGGCCGTGTTGCATTCGACGATCGTTCCGTTCACCTTCTGTACGAGGTCTTTGATAAGAGCCGGTTGTAAGAAGTTATGACCACCCGGTTCTCCGGTAGATAGTTTTACTGCGACTTTTCCGGTCGCTTTGCGGTTCAACGCTTCGTATATTTTCACTAAGTTCTCGGAAGAAATCTCTTTGAACATGTATACTTTGGGCGTTTCATTGTCCTTTTTGGAAAGTTGAGTTTCCGAATTTTGTGCGCGGGTGTTACAGCTTATCCCTATAAGGGCGGATAAGAAAGCGCATAGGGCGATATTGATGTACTTTTTCATATATGTGTGTGAATGAAAGAAATTAAAATTTTACGTTTATACCGGCCATGATTGTAGCTTTGGGCATGGGGTATCCAGCATTTATTTCGTATCGTTGTGCCAAGAGGTTTTCTCCACGTGCCCAAATGTCGAACCATTCGGTGACTTTGAACGACCCGTTGATGTTCCATAGTATGAAATCTTCGGTTTGAACATGGTCTACGTTTGTGTAGAGATTGGCTACATATTGGAGGCCGGTGGAGACAGTCCAGCGATTTTTGGAGAACATGGCTCCGGCATAGAACTTATGTTCGGGTGCGCCGAGTACCGGATTGTCCATGTGCAGATAGCTGTAATTGGTTTCGACCGACCAATGGGGGTGAATACGGTAAGCAGCTTCCACTTCGACTCCGGTGTTGTCTATTTTCCCGGTGTTCATGTTCAAGGGTGTCGCTCCCGCACGAGGTACGGCGACGATCAGATTTTTCCCGTCGATATAAAAAACATTGATACCATACGACAATCTTCCGTCGAGTAAACGTTGGGCGAAGGCCAGTTCGTAATTCCACATGGACTCTGGGCGAAGGTCGGGATTTTTGGGCGGGAACATATACATTTCCCGTATGGTAGGATAGCGAAATCCTTTGCCTGCACTTGCTTTCAATTCGATGGAGCCGGGTAAATGGAACGATAATCCCGCTTGTGGAATCCATTCCGTACCGATATGTGAATGGTGGTCGATACGTATACCGGCATCGAGGGTGAGCCAATGGCTGATGTCTTGCCGAAAATCGATATAACCGGCTATTTCGTGCTGTACTTTATCGACGATGTGTTCACGTTCTCCGTTTCGTTCACCTTCGACGTAACGGTTTTGTGCTTTGCCACCGAAGCGGTAGTAGTCAACTCCGGCAGTCAGGCGGTTGCCGGTAAAAAGCTGTGCGCTTTGATACCACGATATGCCCATCATATCGTCGTGCGAGTCGAACCGGTATGGTTTGGGGTTATTCTTGTCGTCGGGGTTGGTGGTATAACCGTCGTTGATCCAATGGTCTCCCCAGTTGTAGAAAAAGCTCACAGCTCCCGATGTGCGTTCATAACGGTTTTCTACGGCAACCGAGGTCATACCGCGGGTGATACTTTGGTCTGCGTCGATCATCGGGTCGGTTACCTCACCCGGTTGCGAAGCGTTGAAGTGGGTGACATTTACGTCGCCGCGGATATTCCAATAGGGAGAAAATTCATAACCCAGTTTGGCATATCCCCCGTATTGCTCGAATCCCATATTTCGGCGATGTCCGTCGGTTCGGTTGTACGAACCGCTTATCAGGCTGGTAAATCCACCTTTTCGAATGCGGTTCGTGACTTCGCTCTGTAAAGTGTTGAACGAACCGTATCCTAAGTTGAGGTTGGTTTTTACTCCCTCCTCATGCAATTGGCGGGTAACGATGTTGATAACGCCACCCATAGCGTTCGAGCCGTACAATACCGAGGCTGGTCCGCGCAAGACTTCCACTCGTTCGGCCATTAGCGATTGGTAAGCATCGGCGATAGGGTGTCCCATTAGTCCCATATATTGGGGGTGTCCGTCGATGAGAACCATCAAGCGTCCCGATCCGCTGCCTATTCCCCGTAACGACATGCCACCGGCCGCACCTCCCGATACACCGTAACCCATGATACCTCTGGCTGTGATGAATAGTCCGGGTACTTGTTGGGTAAGTATAGGGAGAATCGACGGTTGCATGCTCTGCTCGATTTGTTTACGGTCTATGACGGAAATAGTCATAGGCAAATGACGAATATCTGTCTCATTGCGAGTGCCGGTAACGACCACTTCATGGATTTGTATCGGGTCGATCAGTTTTCCATTTGAGGTTTTCGTTATATTTGGCAACGAGTCGGTTTGAGCCGATGCCGTTATTTCTCCTAATGCAAAAAATAAAAGTAAAAGTTTTGTCCTCATGCGTTTATATATTCTTCATCGTGTTCATGAAATCGTCTATCTCTGCGAGACAATCTTCCGGAGTTTCCAAATTTTTACAACGACTCTCCAACGGACACCAGCCGGTTCGAGTACGGTTGATAATGTATTCTGTCTCGATTTTGTATTCGGGTTCTATGCCGTGAGATTGAAACAAGGAGAGTGCCGGCCGACTGATGACACCGGCGAACACTTCTTTTACGCCTCCCAAGATCATCAAGGCCGCTGCGGCCTTTCCTATGACTTTGTCGGCAATGAATGATCCGTTGAGAAAATCCGGTTCTTCTTTCAATAATCGGTAAATATCTTTTACGCCTCGTTCGTGAAACAAGCGTATTTCGTGATTATTGCAAATAATGCAGGAACATTGTTCGGCAAAGAGCCGATTGATGATTTCTTGTTTTTTTTCGGTAGTCATTTTTATTACTGTGTTTAGAACCCGAACCGTTGAGCTGCCTGATGCATGGACTCTATGATTTTAACTCCGAACGGGCAACGGACTTCGCATGCGCCGCATTCGACACATTCCGAGGCATGGTGTGTGAGTGCCTTGTAGTGTTCTCGCACGGTTTCGGGTATTTCTCCTTGTGCAACAGTTAAGTTATAAAATTTGTTCACGGCGGCAATATCTATTTTTGAAGTACAGGGCGCACAATGACCGCAATACATGCAATGACCTTTCCACGAGAATTTCTCCAAGCCGGTCATTACGGCGGTATAGTCGCGTTCTTGTGGAGTGGCATAGCTCCAAGCGACTGCCTCGGCGATTTCTTCCCTATTTTTGCAGCCTACCATGACGGCCGCCACTCCCGGACGCGTCAGTGCATATTCGATGGCTTGCACGGGTGTCATGGCCCGGCCGAAGGGGGAATTTTCTTTATTCAATAAGTCGCCTCCGCCATAAACTTTCATTACGTCGATACCCACGCCTTCCCTTTCGCACAAGGTATAGAATTGTTCCCGAACCGGGTCTATATTCTGCAAAGCGTTGGTATAACTTTCTTCTGCCCACAGTGTGTCGACATCTTCGTTGGGAGGAAGCAGGTCGTAACAGGGATTGATGGAAAATAAAACGACATCTATCAGCCCCGTTTTGACCGCCATGCTCGCCACGGTCGGATTGTGGCTGCTCATGCCGATGGCCCGTATCTTTCCCTCGGCTTTCAACCGTTGCGCGATTTCGATGATTTCATGATCGAATACCGTGTGAAAGTCTTTTTCGGCATCCACGTAATGTATCATACCGATGTCGAGATAATCGGTGCGCAGTTGTTTCAAAAGCGCTTCGAAAGAGGCTATGGTCTTTTGGGGGTTACGGGTACGCAGGTATTGGTCGTTTTCCCATGTGGTACATAGGTGACCTTGTATGACGAAATTTTCTCGTCTTCCCTCTAAGGCAAATCCGATATGGCTTCTAAGGTCGGGATTCGAAGAATAGATGTCCACGAAATTGATTCCGTTTTCTATGGCGAAATCGAAATCGGCCTTGACCTCTTCGGCGGTTTTGTGCATGAACCCTTCGCAACCAAGAGCGATGGTACTTACCCGGATTCCGGTTCTTCCTAATGTTCTATATTCCATAACGAGGCTTTAAAATTCTCTTCCTTGTTTCAGGTCTTCGACAAACTTGTCGATGCGTTGCATTTCTTCCGGGATATGAATGTTTTGCGGACAATGGTGCACGCATTGGTTGCATCCGATACAATGGTTGGCTTGGCGCAGTTTGGGAACACTTCGGTCATACCCGACAAGAAACGCCCGGCGGGCTTTGCTATAATTGGCATCTCGGGACGATGAAGGCATGTTTCCCTCGTTTATACATTTGTTGAAATGCAGCAGAATACCCGGAATATCCAGTCCGTAAGGACAAGGCATGCAATATTTGCAATCGTTGCACGGTATGGTCGGGTAACGCAATAATTGTTGTGCCGTCTCTTCCAGAAATTCTTTGTCGGCGTCGCTCAGTGGGTCGAGCGGACAAAACGTGCGCAGATTATCTTGCAGGTGTTCCATGTAAGTCATGCCGCTCAGTACGGTCAATACACCGGGAAAAGAGCCGGCAAAACGGAATGCCCATGATGCCACGCTCGATTCCGGTTTCCTCTGTTTCAGTTTGGCGGCTATGTGATCGTGTACATTCGACAGGCGGCCGCCTAATAACGGTTCCATGATAATGGCGGGTATTCCCCGTTTCGATAATTCTCCATAGAGATATTCGGCGTTGGTGTTCCGTTCGTTTACTTCTTTGGCATGCTTCCAATCGACATAATTGAGTTGTATCTGTACGAAATCCCATTTGAATTCATCTTGGCGGGAAAGAAGATAGTCGAATACCTTGATGTCTCCGTGGTAAGAAAATCCGAGGTTCCGTATTCGTCCGGCTTGTCGTTCGGCGAGGAGGAAATCGAGGACCCCGTTATCAATGTAACGGGCGTTGAATTCCTGTAATCCGTTCCCCATGCCTACGCCATGCAGCAACAAATAATCTATGTAGTTTACTTGTAGTTCTTTGAACGAATTGTGATACATGGCTATCGAAGCCTCTCGGCTCCAAGTCGAGGGCGCGAAATTCGATAGTTTCGTGGCGATGAAATATTTGTCTCTCGGATAGCGGCTGAGGGCGATTCCGGTAGCCCGCTCCGAGCGGCCTTTGCAATAGGCGGGAGATGTATCGAAATAATTTACTCCGTGGGTAATGGCGACATCGACCAGCTTATTGACAGTTTCTTGGTCTATATCGTCGCTGCTGTCTCTGGCACTGTTGTTCGAGACGGTCGGCCAGCGCATGCATCCGTAACCCAGTAGAGATACTCGGTCTTGGGTCGATGGGTTTATCCGGTAGGTCATCTGGTCGGTGGGAATATCGGTTGTCGCCGTGTATGCCGATTCTTGTTTGTTTTTGCAGCCGGGAAGAAGGGTTGCCGATGTGACGGCAGCCGCACCACCCAATACTTTCAGGAAATCCCTTCTGTCTAAATTCTTTTTATGTTCGTTTTTCATTGCTTTTCGTTTTGGAGATTAGATGATACGATGGTGTTCGTGACCTTCTACATAGATCGCGCTGAACGGACGTGCCGGACACAGGTTTTCGCAAGTACCGCAACCGATACAGCGTTCCGTATTGATGACCGGGATCATTATGGTCTTGTCCTGTTCGCTGTTTTCGCGACCTCCTCTATGTCGGTGACGGCCGTGGAACGGAACCATTTGTATAGCTCCGACAGGACAATGTCGAGCACAATTCCCGCAATCTACTCCGTCGGTAAACGGGATGCAGTTCTTTTTCACCCATACGGCGTGGCCTATCTGTATGCTCGATTTTTCGGCAACGGTGATGGGGCGTATGGCTCCTGTCGGGCATACCTCCGAACACTTGGTACATTCGGGACGGCAATATCCGCGTTCGTACGACATTTCGGGCTGCATGAAAGTCATCAGATTACCCGATGGCCGCAAGACTTGATTAGGACAAGCCGATATGCACAACTGGCATGCCGTACAATGCTGGACTATGTTCGATGCGCTTAGCGAACCCGGTGGGGTAATGGGAGTGATTCGGTTGGGAATTTTTTTATCTTCGATGACCGCTAGACCTCCGTCTACTTTTTTCTCCTGAGCTTTCAATAAGGCAGTACCGGCCAACAATCCGGTGAACGAGAGGAACTCTCGTCTGGGATTTTCCTTTTTGTCTTCATGTGCTGGTTCGACAGATTCCGAAGTAGTCTTTTTTCGGGGAAGGTATCGTATAGCTCCCTGTCTGCACTTTTCGATACAATCCATGCAAGCCACGCAACGGCTGTAATCGATGATGTGGTTTTTGGCATCGATACACGAGGCTTTGCAGTTGCGGGCACACAATTGGCAACCGTTACATTTTGTCGTGTCGATAACGGGGCGGAAAAGAGAGAATCGGGACAATAGCCCCAGAACAGTACCCACCGGGCAAATCGTGTTGCAATAGGTGCGCCCGTTTTTCCATGCTAATATAAGTAACGAGACGAATGTGACGAGGGCAATGATAAAAGTGGGTATGCTTTTCAGCCACACGTCGGTGGAATAGAACGCATAACTGTCGATACGCTCGGCAAAGTAAGCGAGTAAATTGTTTCCCCATTGATAGAGCGGAGCGAACAGATTGGATGCGATTCGTCCGTATGCGCTGTATGGAGCGATAAGGGCCGCAATAGCAGTGAATCCGGCAAGCAGGGCGACGATGAACAATGCCAACATGCTGTAACGCAGCCATGAGATAGCCGGTGAATAACGGAATCGGTTCTTTTTTCGTTTACCCGATATCCACGAAACGATATCTTGGAATACACCGAGCGGACAGATTACCGAGCAGTAGACACGTCCGAACAATAAAGTGAGGATAACGAGGAATGCGACGACTCCTACGTTCAAAGCCAATACGGCCGGGAGGAACTGTATTTTAGCGAGCCACCCGAACCACAGATGCAGAGTCCCCGTGAAATCGAGGAATAATAAGGTGATTAGCGTGAAACAGATAGTCGCTGCGACTATCCTGATTTTTCTTAACATAAAGGTTCGTTTTTAGCTGTTAAATGATATATTGCGATAAATCTGTTGGGCATAGTACAGAAAATCGCTACGAAAATACACAAAGATTTTTTAATTTTTTTTGCTCATAATCAATAAAAAAGAGTTTTTTATATTCTTTTTTCCCTTCTCGATTTTCCATTTGCAATGGAAGAAATAAGACGATATGATTCGAAAAGTAACGGCCTATGGTGTAAATGTCGATTTTATAGGCTTTCTTTTTTCCGAACTTAGATCACCTTCATTTCAGAATACAAAGATAAATGGGAATATTAGTGATATATGTAGATAAATTACGGATAGTTGTACCAATTTTACAGATACATAGCAGCTCCTTTCCCTTTGCGAACATACTCCTTTATTGCTAATGCAGAGTCCCCCGTAATACTACGGGACACGGTAAGGAGAGAAGGGATAATACCTTCGATAACGGGAACAGAGTGATGCATATCCCTCTCCCCCTCTGCTCACGTTTAACGCGATAGGGGTGTGTCACGTGGTGAGGAAATATAGGGGTGATAAGTGTTTGAGTTTGGGTTACAGGCTGCTGGCGAATATCCCGGCAGTAGCTATTGATTCCATTTCCAACAAATACTTTTTGGCTGTGAGCCCGCCTCCGTAACCGGTGAGAGACCGGTCGCTACCGATCACTCTATGGCAGGGTACGAAAATGGAGATGGCGTTTGCCCCGTTGGCATTCGCTACGGCGCGAACGGCGTTCGGTATGTCCAGTCGTTTAGCCATTTCACCATAAGAAAGAGTTTGTCCATAAGGGATTTCCAATAATTTGTGCCATACTTTTTTCTGGAAATCCGTACCAGTAAATAGTATGGGAATATCGAACGTTGTCCGCTCTCTTTTGAAATACTCGTCTAATTGTCGGGCGGCTTCTTGAATGATATCCGATTTCCCTTCTTTATAGTCCGCATTCAACAGGTTTTGTAATCTTTTGTCCACTCTGCCCTGATGTTTTTCTATCACCCAGTTGCAAAGGCAAAGTCGGTCTTCGTATGAACCGAGTATTAAATCCCCGCAAGGAGAGGGATAGTGTTGTGTTAGAATCACATGTTCTGTATTCATGATCGTTTCTTTTTAGTCGTTGCGTAATCTTTCATTCCTTCGATGGCTCCACCGGCTACCGCCCACAGGTATAGACTGGCCACACTGCTGTAAGGCGAATAACGTCGGCGATATTTTTCAAACAGTTTACGGGTTATGTCGCGATGGTGATATACCATTCGTAGCCCTCTTTGAATGGCGAGGTCGCTATAACTTAGAATATCTGGACGTTGCATGGAAAATAACATGAGCATTTCGGCACTCCATATGCCTATCCCGTCGAGTTTTGACAAGCATTCGATGACTTCTTCGTCGGTCTTGTCGTAAAGCCCGTGAATGTCGAACTCTCCGTTCAATATCTTTGTGGCTGCGCGTTTAATGTAGGTCACTTTTTTGAATGAGATGCCAAAGCGTTGCAATTCTTCATCGGTCAGGCTTGTGACTCTTTGGGGTGTAATTTCTCCTAATGAAGATTGTATCCGCTGCCAAATAGTCTCATGAGCCTTTGTTGAAATTTGCTGCCCTACGATGGAATGTACCAATGCTGCAAAAAAGGTTCGGAATGACTCTCCTTTTTACCCAGCCTACCTTGTCTATGATTTCAGACAGGCGTTTGTCCCTCTGTTTCAAGTAAGAGAGTTCTTTTTCTCCGTATTGAAAATATTCTGTCATATTTCTTTTGCTTTCATCTTGTTATCGATTTGAGGGTTTTATGTTAGGTAAAAATCCGGCGATGATACCCAATAGAGGCAGCAGTGCACTGACTTTGAAAATAAATTCTATACTCGTTTCATCGGCAAGCCAGCCGAAGAATGCGGAACCGATTCCTCCGAGGCCGAACATAAGTCCGAAGAAAATACCCGAGATCATTCCTACTTTATCCGGCTTTAAATCGGTAGCATAGACCAGTATGGCAGAAAAGGCCGATGCGATGATAAAACCGATGATAACGGCTATGACGAGTGTCCAAAACAGATTGAGGTATGGCAGTACGAGTGTGAAGGGGGCTGCACCGAGGATAGAAAAAAGAATGACGTATTTTCGTCCGTACCGGTCGCCGAGGAACCCTCCGAGCAAAGTCCCTATGGCCAGTGCTGCAAGAAAAGCGAATAGGCAAAGTTGCGATTGTTGTACAGTGATGCCGAATTTTTCGATTAAAAAGAAGGTGAAATAACTCGTCATGCATGAGATAAAAAAGTATTTCGAGAATAGCATGATTACCAGAATAATCAGAGCATTGCGGATTGCTTTCTTACTCAAATTACAACTTGTCGTTTGTTGAGCTCGATGCGACATTCCGGTTTGGGAAAGCGTCAGCTTGTACCAATATCCTACCCGCACCAGTATGGCAGAGGCGAGCAATGCTGCGATTGAAAACCACCCGACGGCATGTTGCCCGTAAGGAATAATAATCAATGCGGCGAGTAGTGGCCCGATGGCGCTTCCTCCGTTTCCGCCGACTTGAAAAATAGACTGGGCCAGACTTTTCCTGCCCCCCGAGGCTATTTGTGCCACTCGGGATGCTTCGGGGTGGAATACCGAAGAACCGCAACCGATAATCGCAACAGCGAGGAGAATCAAGAAAAAGTTCGAGGCGAAAGCGAGCAGCAATAACCCCGTTAGGGTAAAACACATGCCAGCGGACAACGAATAGGGCTGCGGTCGGCGGTCGGCATATTGTCCTACAAAAGGTTGGAAAACGGAAGAGGTAAGTTGGAATACCAGTGTGATGATGCCTATTTGTGCGAAGGTAAACCCGAAATTATCTTTCAAGACAGGATACATGGCGGGGATAACCGATTGAATCATATCGTTCAATAGGTGGCAAAAACCCATGGCGAACAATATCGTATAGGCTGTACCTTTTTGGACATGGGGATGCCCTTTGAGTTTAATTAAAATGCTCTTCATCGGATTCCTTTTCTATGTTTACGTCCTTCCATAATAGTTTGGCCACTCGCATGGCCGACTCTATATTTCCTGTTTCGATGTGGTGCAACAGCCTTTTATGCAGCGGTTGCGATTTCATAAGATAAGTGGTGTCCTCATAAATGTAGTCGTATCCGGAGGTAAGGTGAACCGTCATGCTGTGGTAAAGCTCGGACAATATCTCGTTATGCGTAGCCCGGGCTATCGAGTTATGAAAATTTATGTCGGCGGCGATACACCGTCCGACATCGCCCGATTTTGCGGCTTCTCCTCTTTCTTGGATATGTCGTTTCATATTTTCCAGATCGGTCTTTGTTCTCCTTTGTGCGGCCAGTCGGGCAATGGGAGCTTCGATGATGTCCCGTACCTCCCGTAGTTCTTGTATGTCTGCTCGTTTCAATCGTTGGTGGAATGGTTCATTGGTTTCTGTAACGCTTTCCACGAAAGTACCCCGCCCCTGTTGGACACTCAGGTATCCCATGTTTACAAGCATTTTGATGGCTTCTCGTATAGTGGAGCGACCTACGCCGAACAGTTTCATTAACTCCGGTTCGGTAGGTAGCTTTTCTCCTTTGGTCAATTTCCCGTCGTTTATTTGTTCCCTGATTAAGGAGGAGACTTCCTCTGCAAGCGATTTCTTTTGAAGGGTTGTATTTATATCCATAATAAGTCTTATGATAATATCATCTGATGAATTTTTGCGTTGGTAAACGTACTTATTTTTTAAGAAACAAGAAAATAAAAAGTAAAATTTAACTCGGTTTTTCGATGTGTCGATTCTCAAAATACTCCTTTTTGCGAGGGAAAAAATAACATTGATAACTCCTTATCTGCCGTTTCCCGTAGCATTGCGGGAGGTGGTGGAATAGATATGGAAAAGGTCGTAGGGTGGAGGTATTGATGTCGTTTAAAGTCAAGAGAAATATCATATACGTGTCGTTAGCGGTGGTATGGTTTGGGAAAGAGACTGTTTATCCTATACACTATTCGGCAGGATTTGTCGTTTAATATATGTATAATAGCAAAACGAGTATCATGGAAAAACGTCAGGAGGAGAGTTTGGTATGGCTCGATTGGGCCAAAGAATTACAGTTTATCGCACAAGCGGGTTTGACCTATTCAAAAGATCCGTTCGATTTGGAGCGGTTTCAACGAATACGCGAAATTTCGGCGGAGATAGTGAGTCGGCAGACCGGATTGTCTTTTGAACGAGTGACGGATCTTTTTTGTGGCGAGACCGGATTCCAGACTCCCAAACTCGATACGAGGGCTGCTATTTTTCAAGACGGAAAAATCCTGTTGGTCGAGGAAAGGGACGGTACGTGGTCGTTGCCCGGAGGGTGGGTCGATGTGAACCAAACCGTCAAAACCAATACCGAGAAAGAGGTGCTCGAAGAAGCCGGACTCGAAGTCGAGGCTGTCCGTCTGCTTGCTTTGCAAGATCGTAATCTCCATAACCGTCCGCCCTATGCCTATAACGTATGTAAAGCCTTTGTCTTGTGCGAAATCAAAGGCGGCTCGTTCCGTCCCAATATAGAAACACAGGGTAGTGCCTATTTCGCTTTGGACGAACTGCCGCCACTCTCTGAGGACAAAGTTACTCGCGAGCAAATCGTCCTCTGCTTCGAAGCCGTGCAAACTGACGATTGGGTAGTTCCTTTTGATTGATTAGAATAACGGTTGGAATCCGTTTCCCGAGACTTCGTTTTTAGATGTCTTTCCCTTTTCGCTCGTTATACGAAAGTTGTCCATCGCATCAAAGTCTTTCGGGTTCCGGTCATCGGTCGTCTGTTTGCGATGGGCTTTTCCAAAGAGGGAAGGAAAGAAGATACGATTCGTTGACAGGAATGTCACCGATGGATTATCGTACGTTTTCCAAGCGACAAGTATTGGTGGAGTAGGTTCAGTCCCGAGTATAACAGTTTCGGTATTCCGATGGTGAAATTTTGAGTCGCTTTTGTACATAACGGCTGAAATAAGAAACGGACGAGAAATTCATTCGCTCGGAAATTGCCGTCAGGGATAGTTCCTTTTGACGAAGTAGGCGAGTGATTTCCTGAATGGTAAAGCGGTCTATCCAATAAGTAGCCGGGCGCCCGCTTACTTTTCGACACAGCTCCGACAAATAATGCGGGGTGATACAGAGGAGGGAAGCATAAAAGTCGAGTTCCCTGTTCCGTATGTATTCGCCGTTGTACAGTAATTCGATGAATTTACGTAATTGCGAGGCTGTATGTTCCGACAGTTGCGATACGTTACGGCTACGGGCATGGATATCGTAAAGGTCGAGAATATGTGCGGTCAGTAGACTACCGAGCAATTCTTCATAAAACGAGTGCCCTTTTTCGGTCATGCGCATACGAAGGACTCGCAAGGCAGCTTCACATATCCGAAAGTCGTGGGGAGAAAGTTTCATAACGGGATTTTGTAAAAGCGATAGATGTCCTATAATGCCGTAATTGCTACGGATAGCGATAGAGGCGACAAAGGTTTCCGAAAGGCTCATTAAAATACCTTGAAAATCGTCGGATATTGAAAACTCAGAACCGAGTTCTCCATTAGGCAGAATGACATAATCGCCCACTGCAATATTGTAGCGTGTGTCTTGAAAGGTAAATCCCATATTGCCGCCGCAGCAAAGGGTATGAACAATATGCCCCGCATAACGCAAGTTATTGAAATCTTGCAAGGTGTCGGCAAAAACAATTCCGTCGAAGTCCGTCTGTTCCATAACCGTTTTTCTTTTGTCTCAAAAATAACCGAAAACCACGAATAGTGAAAATTTATCCTCGATTTTTATAACAATAGAGCGATGAGTGTGCGGTAACTTTGCAACAGGCAATCAAACCAGAAAGATATGAAAGATGTAAGACTGAACAACGGGGTGATGATGCCGGCCATAGGTTTCGGCGTTTTCCAAATCCCTGAGAATGAAACAGAACGGGTTGTAACCGATGCAATAGAAGTCGGTTACCGTCTGATAGACACGGCGTCCGCTTATTTTAACGAGGAACAGGTGGGGAGCGCCATTCGTCGAAGCGGCATAAAACGCGAAGAGTTTTTCATTACCACCAAATTGTGGGTACAGGATTATGAGTATGACGATGCCCTGCGAGCATTCGATCTCTCAATGAAGAAACTGGGTCTCGATTACCTCGACCTGTATCTGATGCATAAACCCTATGGGAATTATTATGCGGCATGGCGGGCAATGGAACGGTTGTATAAAGAGGGCCGTATTCGCGCTATTGGTGTGACGAGCTTTTCTGACGAACGATTGCAAGATCTTTTTCTGCACAATGAGGTAAGACCTGCTGTGAATCAGTTGGAAACTCACCCGTTTTTTCAGCAACAAGCCGCCAATACGTTTCTGCAACAGGAGGGCATCCAACATGAAGCATGGGCTCCTTTCGCCGAAGGGCAGAACGACATTTTCAATCACCCGGTGCTGAAAGAAATCGCTGCACGGCACGGTAAAGGCGTGGGGGCGGTCGTGCTTCGCTGGCTCAACCAGCGCAACATCGTGGTTATACCCAAGACCGTGCGCAAGGAACGAATGATAGAGAATTTGAATATCTTCGATTTTATTCTTACAGATGAGGAAATGAAAGCTATCGCGGGATTGGACACGAGAAAGAGTCCAATTTATGACGATATGGATTTGCCGACTGTAAGAGCAATAGGAACTCATAAAATACATGACTGAAATGAAGACAATTAAATTGAACAACGGTGTCGAGATGCCGGTGTTGGGTTATGGTGTATTCCTTGTTAATTCGGAGGAATGCGAACGTTGCGCTCTGGATGCCATTGAAGTAGGTTATCGATTAATCGATACAGCACAGGCCTATTATAATGAGGACGGTGTAGGACGGGCTATCGAGAAGTGTGGTGTACCTCGCAACGAATTGTTTATTACGACCAAAGTGTGGATTTCCAATGCAGGAGAGGAGAAGGCCTTCCGAAGTATCGGTGAGTCGCTTCGAAAATTGAAAACCGATTATATAGATTTGTTACTCATACATCAGCCTTTCGGAGACTATTACGGGACGTACCGAGCTATGGAACGAGCGTACCGAGACGGTATGGTGCGTGCTATCGGTTTGAGTAATTTCTATGATGCCCGATTCGTAGATTTGGTGGAGAATGTGGAAGTGAAACCTTCTGTGTTACAGTTAGAAACGCACGTCTTTTCCCAACAGAAGAGGATGCGAGAATTAATCAACGACTACGGGATGCATTTGATGGCATGGGGCCCTTTGGCACAGGGGTCGGACAGACTTTTTACAGATGAGACTTTGAAGGCTATCGGTACGAAATATGGTAAAACCAATGCACAGGTGGCTTTGAAGTTTCTAACGAGCGAGGGCATTGTCGCTATTCCTAAATCTATTCATAAGGATCGTATGGCGAGCAATTTCAATATAGCCGATTTTGAACTGACAGAAGAGGATAAGGAGACCATTCGAAGAATGGATACCGGTAAACTTAAAGTTGATTTCAATGATCCAGATATGGCAAGGTATTTATTGGAATATGACAAAAAGTTTAATCCAAACAGCTGATAGACGTTGTTGTGGTATGGGTATATAGCCCGACCTCTTTCACAGAAAAAGCGGGAAAAGGGAAATGGATTTTTCCCTTTTCCCGCTTTTTATCGGATAGGCCTCGGAGAGAGAATTAAGATTGGATCGTTTTCTTCAAATCTTATTTCTTTGTAATGTATTATAAAGCGTCGATAATACGAATCGCATTCAACGCATTTGGAAATCCTATGTAGGGAAGGCATTGTATCATCGCTGCGATTTGGGTGGCTTTGTCGTTTCCAGCCTTGATATTGCCCTTGCTGTGCGAATGTATTTGAGATTCAGCTCCGATAGCTGCTAATACACAAAGAGAAAGTAGCTCCCTTGTTTTGATGTCGAGTCCAGAACGGGTATAGAAATCACCGAAACCTACTTCGGTGAGAAACCGAGGGAGACTTTCATTCATTTCGTCGGGTAAGTTACTAAATGTTCGGGCTATTTCGTCGCCGTATAGAGGGTATTGTATTTCTTTCCCTTTTTCGTATCGGTTGTCTTCATTCACCGTTCCTTGTGCTTCCAAAGGTAAAGGGATTCCTTTTTCTTGAAAGACTTCATTAATTGTCGAAATGGCATTCAATGTTTTGGGGAATCCGATAAATGGGGCGCATTGATAGATGGCTTCGCGCAATTCTATCGGAGATACTCCTACGTTGAGTGCCGCTGCTGCATGGGATTTCAACTGGGGGAGTGTTTGCATGGAGGCTAAGGTGACACACGTAATCATCTCGCGGGTTTTGTGGTCGAGAGAACCGGTTTCGAATACTTCGCCGAAAATGAATTTTTGAAGTATATCCATCAACTCGGGGTCGCTTCCTTTCCCTGAGAGAGCTTCACCACCGAACAATCGGGTATAATTTTGTTTACATGTTTCTATTCTGTCCATCGTCGTATCTTTTTTATCGTTTTTAGCTTCGACACCAAATGTTAAGCTTAAAGATATTCCTATTATCAGAACTATTTTTTGTTTCATAACATAATCATTTAATTAATTAAGGCGTTTTAGTGTTTGCAACCATTTAACTACGTCTTGACGATTGTCGTTTACATAACTGTCTCTGATTGCCAGACCTTCTAAGAAAGATGCATCGGGGCATAATTTCTTCATGTCGGAAATAGAATGCCCGAATCGGCCTCCTCCATGAGTCATGAAAGGAACGATGGTTTTTCCCGAGAAATCGTGTCTTTCCAAGAATGTAGCTACCGGTGGCGCTATGGTGCTCCACCAGTTGGGCGAGCCGACGAATATTATGTCGTATTTATCGAAATCTTGTACATCGTTTTTCAGCGCAGGGCGATGGTTGGT
>OCHE01001440.1_pt1 | contig 17877 bp, 13 predicted proteins | sample 1538681 | NCBI WGS metagenome assembly OCHE01 (sample SAMN04571717, study PRJEB22368) | human gut metagenome | biome: human gut; material: stool | host: Homo sapiens | place: Luxembourg | collected 2012-08-17
AAACATACCGACCATCAATGCCAGTATCCAAAAATGCAGCTGTCTTGACATAAAAATAGCAAAAATTGAAATAAAGAAATATGCACAAATGCAAATTGAAATTAACAGCCTTGAAGAAAAGTCCCGGGAAAGGCGTCCAATCAAAATTGAACTTGGAAACGCTGCGATCTGTGTAACCAAGAGCGCTATTAGCAATCCGGTGCTGTCTAATCCCAGTGCAGAACCGTAAACTGTTGCCATTTCAATAATTGTATATACGCCGTCAATATAAAACAAAAAAGCAAGCAAAAATAAAAATATCTGTTTATTTGCAGCAATTTCCTTCAAAGAATTCCATAAGTTATGAAATGTACTCTGAATTCCAAAACGACTGTCCTCAGCATAATATCTCTGGCGATAAATACGCAGTAACGGTACGGAAAAAATTATCCACCAAATGGCTATAACCGCAAACGATATAATCATTGCAGTATTAATAGACAATCCAATTATATCTGATCCCAATACGAGAGTAAGACATAGCAGAAACGGTATACAGCTGCCAATATATCCCCAAGCATATCCTTGTGCCGAAACCCTGTCCATACGATCAGAGTCAGTAATATCCGGAAGCATGGAATCATAAAAAATCAAACTTATTGAATAGCTCACCTTTGCCAATGCAAATACAATTAAAAATAACAGCCACTTTTTAAATAATCCAAGACACAAGCATCCCACAGCGCCAATTAAAACGGACACCAAAAACAACGGTTTTTTTCGTCCTTTTTTATCCGAAACTGCGCCTAAAACCGGACCGGTCAGAGCAACTATAAGCGTAGATACAGAAACAGCATAACCCCAATATGCAACCGAATCCGAAGAATTAACACCGACTTGTTCTGCCAGACCATTAAAATAAATCGGAATCAGTGTAGAAACAAGAAGAATAAACGCTGAATTTCCCACATCATATAAAATCCAGTTTCGCTCTGCCTTTGACAGCTTAAATTTCATTATACTTCACTTCCTTGATATTGAGAACCGAAAGAATAAGAATACCAGTTCCTCCAAGGTAAATCCGCAAATAAATTATCCTTATATTCATTAATCATAGTAACTGCTTTATCTAAAGCATTAATATAAAGTCGGCAAAGTTTTTTATTACTGTCAGAACAATTTAAATTAGGCGTCAGATTCATGACAAGTCCATGCATCTCCTTATCGTTGCCTGTAGCTTTTAAAAGCGTATAAATAAATTTTCGTTTAGGTCTATGAGGTGCGATTAAAAGGTGATTATAAAAAATCATAGAATGCATTGCTTTCTGTATTTGAAGTGCATTAACATTTGGAAAAAAGTCCGATATAATACGTGCGTTTGACAAACCTGGCTTTATATGCTTTGTAAGAATCTGAGTCAGCGGATTCTTTTTATCATGCACCAGCAAATATCGGTCAAATTCCACTTCAATTTCTGCATGACGTATTCCGCTTTGTCTTATTTTAGCGCTGATATAGCCGTGACATTCCCTATCCAAAGCAAAATGACAAAGGAATCCATAAATATAAGCAAAATGCGCTGCCGGATTTTCTGATCCCATAGCTGTTTTACCAAACTTTGAAAAAACAAAATACCCTGATTTATCGTGCATAGAATAACCTATCCGATTTACTTTATTAGAAAACAAGGGGTAATAATAAAACAAAATATCAGGGCCATGCAGTCCAATGTCAAACAGACTTTTGTACGGTTGAATTTCAGAACGGATTTTTTCAGGCAGACGGCGATATACCTGTTGTCCGAAGCGGTAGTGTGCATAGGTTGACGGCATAATATTCTCCTTTATTTATATACAATAAAATCTACATATAATTTATTATACTTAGCAGAGCTTATATTATACTATTACAGAAGAAAATGGGTATAAAAAATATGGAGTAAAACTCACCATAAAAACTGGTTTTTACTCCAAATTCTGATTACTTATACATAGAAGTTTTAAGCTTTTTATTCGCATTAGATATACGTTCCTTATCTGGAGGACATACACCGTTAAGCGAATACGGGATACCTAAAGTTTCCCACTTAAATGCACCTAGTGTATGGTAAGGAAGTACTTCCACACGTTCAACATTATCAAGCGTATCAATAAATTCTGAAAGCTTATCAAGATCTTCATCAAAATCGCTCAGCTGAGGTACAAGTACATGACGGATCCATACAGGTTTTTTTATTTCAGACAAATATTTTGCCATATCAAGAATATTATCATTACTAAATCCAGTAATATAGCTATGACGTTCATTATCCATTTCTTTTATATCAAGCAGAAAAAGATCCGTATAGTTCATCAATTCATTAAATTTTGAGAAAAACGGTTCATCGCGTGTAAAAGGATTTCCGGCGGTATCAATAACGGTATGCACGCCGTATTCCTTTGCTCTTCTGAAAAAATCTATCAGGAAGTCAATATGCAGAAGAGGTTCTCCGCCGCTTACTGTTATTCCTCCGGAATCTTTCCAGTAGTTTTTGTAGCGCAGTGCACGTTTTAACAGTTCATTTGAAGTCATTTCTTCACCGTCATTCATATTCCAAGTATCCGGATTGTGACAGTATTTGCAGCGCATATTGCAGCCCTGTAAAAAAACTATAAATCTTACTCCGGGTCCATCGGCAGCGCCGAAACTTTCAATTGAGTGAACCCGGACTTTCTGTACATCATTCTGATCCATCACGATTCCTCCATATTATTTTATACCTTGCGCTACAGCAAATGCACAAAGTATAATCATTATTATACAACGCAAAGTCTCTCCGCATCAGCGGGGAGACCTGCATTAATATTATTTCATTTTTTATTATTTTATTACATCGTTTCATGACATGTTCTTGAAATAACATCAAGCTGCTGTTCACGGGTAAGGTCGATAAACTTAACTGCATAACCGGAAACACGGATAGTAAAGTTTGCGTATTCTTCCTTTTCAGGGTGTTCCATAGCGTCTTTGCCGAATACGTTTACATTAAGATGATGTGCCCCCTGATCAAAGTAGCCATCAAGAATATTTACAAGATTTGTAACCTGCTCGGACTCTTCATGACCCAAAGCGTCAGGATTAATTGTCTGTGTATTTGAAATACCGTCAAGTGCATATTCGTAAGGCAGCTTTGCAACGGAATTAAGTGAAGCAAGCAGTCCGTTCTTTTCAGCGCCGTATGATGGATTTGCACCGGGTGCAAGCGGTTCGCCGGCTTTTCTTCCATCCGGAAGGGAAGCTGTAGCCTTGCCATAAACAACGTTTGAAGTAATGGTAAGGATTGAGGTTGTAGGTTCTGAATCACGGTATGTATGGCACTGTTTAATCTTTCTGAGGAAAGTTTTCAGCAGCCATACTGCAATTTCATCAGCACGGTCATCGTCATTGCCGTATCTTGGGAAATCGCCTGTAGTTTCAAAATCAGTAACAATACCGTCTTCATCACGAATAGTCTTAACCTTAGCGTATTTAATAGCGCAAAGTGAATCAACAACATGTGAGAAACCTGCGATACCTGTGGCAAATGTACGTCTTACATCCGTATCAATAAGAGCCATTTCGGCAGCTTCATAGTAGTACTTGTCGTGCATATAATGGATAAGATTCAATGTATGGACATAAATGCTTGCAAGCCAGCTCATCATGTCGTCAAACTTTGCCATTACCTCATCATAATCAAGATACTCCGAAGTAATAGGAATATATTTCGGCCCTACCTGTACCTTTGTCTTAGCGTCAACACCGCCGTTTATTGCGTACAGAAGACACTTTGCAAGATTTGCACGTGCACCGAAGAACTGCATTTCCTTACCCGTCTGAGTAGCAGATACGCAGCAGCAGATAGCATAATCATCGCCCCACTCAACACGCATAACTTCATCGTTTTCATACTGAATAGAACTTGTACGCACAGAAATAGCGGACGCATAACGTTTAAACGCCTCCGGAAGATTTGATGAATAAAGAACCGTAAGATTAGGTTCAGGTGAAGGTCCCATATTTTCAAGCGTATGCAGAAAACGAAAATCGTTCTTAGTAACCATATGGCGACCGTCAACGCTCTTTCCGGCAATACTCAGCGTTGCCCAAACAGGATCTCCTGAGAACAGTTCATTATATGAAGGAATACGTGCAAACTTAACCATGCGGAACTTCATAACCATATGGTCGATAAGCTCCTGAGCTTCTGATTCTGTAAGCTTTCCTTCGTCTAAATCACGCTGAATATAAATATCAAGGAATGTAGAAATACGTCCAACGCTCATTGCAGCGCCGTTTTGTGTTTTGATTGCTGCAAGATAACCGAAATATAACCACTGGCATGCTTCACGTGCGTCCTTGGCAGGAGCTGAAATATCAAATCCGTATGATTCTGCCATTACTTTCATTTCTTTAAGCGCTTTTATCTGCATGCTTATTTCTTCACGCTGTCGGATAACGTCGTCACGCATTTTACCGTTTCCGCAGAAAGCAAGATCCTTGGACTTTTCCTCAACAAGCATATCAATACCGTAAAGAGCAACTCTTCTGTAATCGCCCACGATACGTCCTCTTCCGTATGTATCTGGAAGACCTGTAATAATCTTGTTCTTACGGACTGCACGCATTTCAGGCGTATATGCGTCGAATACGCCCTGATTATGCGTTTTATGATATTCTGTAAATATTTTATGAAGTTCAGGACTTGGAGTATAGCCATAAGTTTTACAAGCTTCTTCAGCCATTTTTATTCCGCCGAAAGGCATAAATGCACGTTTAAGAGGCTTATCTGTCTGAAGACCTACGATTTTTTCAAGATCTTTCATACTTTCATCCAGATATCCCGGCTTATGCGATGTGATTGTTGAAACAATTTCTGTATCCATATCAAGAACGCCGCCCTTGGCACGTTCTTCTTTCTGTAATTCCTTAAGTTTTCCCCAAAGCTTATTTGTAGCTTCAGTCGGACCGGTTAGAAATGATTCATCGCCGTCATAAGGAGTATAATTGTTCTGAATGAAATCACGGGTATTGATTTCTTCCATCCACTTTCTTCCTTTAAATCCATGCCACTGTTCAAAGTTTGCCATATTATAACCTCCTATTTAATAAAACAGCCTTAAGCTGTAGTCAGCAATATTTTATACTGTAAATCTATGATATGCAATATATTCAAATAAGTTAGCTTTTGCTAACCCAATAATATAACTGCAATTTGTTATATGGTTTTATCCCTCATCTCAACATTAACATTGTAACATCTGAGCACAAAAAAGTCAATATTAATATTTATCAAAATGTTCTCCATATAACAATAATATTTAGTATAAAATAGGAATTATTATTATTTTTTTAACTAACCTCTGAAGTATAGTCGATTTGTTAATTATGACGTTTGGGTCTAAATCACATAATCATCTCCACGGTTATTTCCCGAATGCATTAATATATCCTCAATAGTAATGTTATCCACGACATTGCAAATGGCACTGTATAGCTGCTCCCATACAAATAATGTGCTGCATTCCGATGCACGTCCGCAGGTATTAACATTGTCCTCAAGACATGAAACCGGAGCTAAACTTCCTTCCGTCAAACGCAAAATCATACCTACTGTATAGTATTTAGGCGGATTGGTAAGCTTATAGCCTCCCTGCGCACCCCTTACGCTTTTTACAAAACCTGCACGACTCAGAAGAATAACTATTTGCTCCAGATATTTTACACTAATGTTCTGACGTGCGGCAATCTCTTTAAGAGGAATAGCAGATCCGTTATCGTTTGCTGCTATATCACACATCATACGAAGTGCGTAGCGTCCTTTTGTAGAAATTTTCATTTTTATATCCTTTCCCATAAGTTTAATACTACAATTCACAGCTATTATATATTATATACCGCTGATACATAAAAGTCAATCTTTTAACTGCCTCTAAATATTACCATAATAAACGGGAAGTATTGAAAAAAGTGAATTTATATGATATTATTAATAACAGTTTATTTAACTTAAAGCGAAAGCAGTGATAATAATTGTTCTGTACCAGTATAAACTATAAAAGTGCTGATGCCGAAATGCGCAAAAATTTTGCATTTTCTCTCGATATACAACGTGAATTTATGTCTGAACTTATGAAGGCAAAATGTATTTCTCAATGTGTAATTTTATGTACATGTAACCGTACTGAAGTATATTTCTGCGGCAGTCCTGCGGCGCCTGAATACGTTGACAAGCTTCTTGCAGAATACAGTAAGATACCGAAAGAAATTTTCTCTGCTAAAAAAAGATTTTATCAAGATGAAAAATCCATTATACATCTTTTTAAAGTTGCCAGCGGAATTGACTCTATGGTCATAGGTGAAGATGAAATACTGGGGCAAACCAAAAAAGCTTACCATTCAGCTAAAGAAGCAGATACCGTATCACATGAATTAAATATCATATTTCAGTCCGCTATTGCATGTGCAAAAAAAATTAAAACGGAAACTGCTTTATCGAAAACCTCTGTTTCGATTGCTTCGCTGGCTGCAAACGAAGCTGTTAAACTTGGGGGAAATATAAATGTTCTTTTAATCGGCGCAACCGGAAAAACCGGTACTACAGTACTAAAAAATTTAATATCGCATAAATCCATAAATATAACAATAACTTTAAGAGAACATAATCCTGACTTTAAAATAGCTGCAAATCCCAGTATCAATGTAATTAATTATTCACAGCGATATAAATATATAAGCGACGCTGACTGCATTATCAGTGCCACATCAAGTCCTCATTATACTATAACCCTTTGCGAACTTCAAAAATATTTAAACAAAAATAAAAAACGCTTATTTATTGATCTTGCAGTACCGCCTGATATTGACAGCAGTATTTCATGCTTAAACGACGCAGAACTTATCGGAATCGATTATTTTGAAAAGCTGTCTGAAAGCAACAATATCTTAAAAATGAACAGTGTTGACACTGCGTGTGAGATAATTGCCAAAGAAACGGATACACTGAAAAAAGAACTTTATTTTCATAACTTTTTGCCGTACATTGAATCAGTAAAAAAAGAAATCCGTTCAAAGCCTTTCGAGGATATTATCTATAAATTCAAGTCGGAAATGAATGCTGAACAATTTGCCGAGGTTTTAAGAATCATGAAACTATATGGAAAGCAGTGATACTATGGGGTACTTCCCTTTTTTTATTGATATTAAAGGCAAAAAATGCATAATTGTCGGTGGCGGAAACGTTGCGGCTCGAAAAATCGAAAAGCTTCTTCCCTTTGAACCGGACATTACCGTAATTGCCCCTGAAATTTCTGATGACATTACAAGTTTAAACGGTATAAAAATTATTAAAAGAAAATTCAGGGACGAAGATATTGACAGTGCTTTTTTTGTAATCAGTGCGTCAGACGACGAGCAGCTTAATGCACATATATTTAAACTTTGCAGAAAAAAAAATATTCTGGTTAATACTGTAGATGATCTTGATAAATGCGGTTTTCCGGCAGTTGTTCATAAAAATGATATTACCGTCGGGATTTCCACCTCTGGTAAGAGTCCGATATTTGCGTCATATTTACGCATGAAAACGGAAAATATGATTGATGAAAAATGTCTGGAAACTATCGAAATACTAGGAAAATTCCGTGAAAAAATAAAACGGGAAATTTCATCTGAAGCAGTCAGGAAAAAAGCTTTTGAAAAAATATTGAAAATGTGTATTGAAAGTAAAAATTTACCCGATGATATACAGATTTTTAATATGATTGAAGAAATAAAAAAATCTAAATTTTATTAAGTGTAACTTATAAGGTAAATCGAAACTTGAATGGGGTTATAGCATGGACAATATTATTGTAAAATTAGATGAGCAATCGGTAAACGAATTTTGGCAATTAAGAATGGAACTATTGAAAGAATTAGAAGAAATCAATAGAAAAACAGATATTTCTGAGTTGGAATCTGCAACGAAGCAATATTACTTATCGCATATAAACAAGGATTTAATTAGTTGGGGGATATTACACGAGAATAAACTTGTCGCAATAGGCTCTCTATGTTTGTTTGAGCGTATTCCATATGAAGAAAATTTAAACGGATTAGAGGGTTATATATTAAATATATATACTTCTCCAAAATTTAGAAAGCAAAAATTTGCAAATTGTATTTTAAATGAAATAATAAATTATGCTTCAAAAATTCATGTAAAAAGATTATGGCTTAATAGCAGTGAGCAAGGAAAGAAATTATATGTTGAGCGAGGATTTATAAAGAAAGAGAATGAAATGGAATTGTTTTTATAGCAATAAATCCTGATTTATATCATGAACATAAAATGAAATTGAGAGATAAAAAGAGTATGAAAATTAAAATAGGAACACGAAAAAGCAGACTTGCAGTGGCTCAGACTAATATGTTTATAGAAAGATTAACATCTTTTTTTCCGGATGCAGAACCAGAAATTATTTATATCAGTACTAAAGGCGACAAAATAATTGACAAACCTCTTTCGCAAATCGGCGGCAAGGGAATCTTTGTCTCTGAAATTGAATTGGCATTACAGTGCGGAAATATTGACGTTGCTGTTCACAGTGCAAAAGACCTTCCTGTATTACTTGGGGAAAATCTTGAAATTTCAGGAGTATTGCCCAGAGGAAATTATCGTGATGTAATTGTAACCAAAAAAGAAAATCACATTAATAGTACCAAAGATTTTATTGTGGGTACCGGAAGTATACGGCGCAGGCTTAATATGAAAAAAATATATAATAAAGTAACATTTAAAGATATTCGTGGAAATGTAGACACACGCCTTTCAAAGCTTGAAAACGGCGAATATGACGCTATAATTCTTGCGGCGTCAGGTCTGGAACGTCTTGAAATTAAAACAGAAAATTACAGTATCACTGCTTTTGATTATATGGATTTTCTTCCTGCTCCATGTCAGGGAATAATTGCACTAGAGAGCCGTAAAAATGATTTTATAACGCCTGTGATACAAAAAATCAACGACATTAACACCTTTAAGGCTTTTGAAACAGAACGATGTGTAATAAGAACCTTAAACGCAGACTGTTCAATGCCTGTGGGAGCATATTCTGAATTATGCGGCGGAAAAATTACGCTTACAGTTTCGAAAGATATGAATAAAATACTGTCTGGAACCGCCGACATTTCCCATAACCTAGAATTTGCAAAGGAGTTGGTTTTAAAGTTATGAACAAGCTTGGTAAGGTTTATCTTGTGGGCGCAGGCTGCGGTGATTACGACCTGATCACTCTGCGCGGAATGAATTTGCTAAAGACTTGCGATACCGTTGTTTACGACAGCTTAATCGACTCCCGACTGCTTGATTTTACATCAGATACCACTGAAAAAATCTGCGTAGGCAAACGTGCCGGACATCACAGCGAAAAACAGGAACGGATAAACGAAATACTTGTTGAGAATGCTTTGAACGGCAAAACTGTCGTAAGATTAAAGGGCGGAGACCCTTTTGTTTTCGGCCGTGGGGGAGAAGAAATTCTTGCACTTAAAAAACATAATATTTCTTACAGTATAGTGCCGGGAATTTCTTCCGCCATAGCTGTTCCGGAACTGGCAGGAATACCGGTAACTCACAGGAAAACAAGCCGCAGCTTTCATGTTATTACTGGACACACTGCCGAGGACCTGATTCCTGAAAATATCAAAAAGTATGCATCAACTGATGAAACTCTGGTTATTTTAATGGGACTGAATAATCTGTCAAAAATTGCAGAAACTCTGATTTTAAACGGTAAGGATAAAAGTACTCCGGCGGCAGTTATCTCCCACGGAGCGTCTGCTAAGCAGAAAACAATTAGAAGCGACTTGAAAAATATAGCTGACGAAGTTAAAAAACATAAAATAAAAACTCCGGCTGTCATAATTATAGGAGAAACTGCCGCATTTGATTTTTCAACAAATATCAATCGTCCGCTTACGGGTGTCTCCGTTTCTGTAACTGGAACAGAAAAACTAGTGGATAAACTGTCAGAACAGCTGTACGCCCTAGGTGCTGATATTAACAAACTTGATTACCTGCAAATATGTGAATACGGTAATAACAAGATATTTTACGACTCTCTTTTAAATATTCAAAAATATAGTATGATCGTACTTACCAGTATGAACGGTGCAGAAATATTCCTTAAACATTTAAAAAAACTGAAAATTGATATCAGAAAGTTAGGAAATGTAAAATTTGCAGTTATCGGAAACGGTACGGGAGAGATACTTGAAAAAGCGGGAATATATCCTGATATCATACCCGAAATATATACTGCAAAAGAATTGGGCAAGCGTATTGCCGAAACCGTTTCCGAAACTGATAAGCTTCTGATACTAAGAGCAGAAAAAGGTTCTTCCGACCTTACAGATGTTCTTGACAAATCGGGAATTATATATGACGATATAAAAATATATGATGTGAAGATGAATAATAAAAAAGAATACGATGAGAAAATTAATTCTAATTTTATTACCTTTGCAAGCTCATCAGGCGTAAACGCATTTTTTGAAAATGGATTTTCACTGTCTGACAGTACTGAAATTATATGTATCGGCGAAGTAACATCACAGGCCCTTATAAAAAAAGGTATTGATAAATTTTATATATCCGATATACAAAACGTTCAGGGTATTATAGACACAATATTACGGGAGGTAAAAAATGAACAGATTCAGACGTATGAGAGCGAATAATCAGCTCAGAAATCTTGTGCGTGAAACGCATCTTAATAAAAGCGACTTTATATATCCCCTATTCGTAGTTGAAGGAAAAAATAAAAAAAATCCTGTGGAATCAATGCCGGATGTATTTCAGTATTCTATAGATCGAATTGATGAAATTTTAAAGGAAATAGACAGCAGCGGAATTTCCGGACTGCTTATTTTCGGTATTCCTGAACATAAAGATGAGCAAGCGTCCGAAGCATATAACTGCAATGGAATAACCCAAAAGGCAATACGTTATATAAAAAAGAAATATCCGGATATGCTCGTCATAGCAGACGTTTGCTTATGCGAATATACGTCGCACGGTCACTGCGGAGTTGTAAAAAATGATAAAGTATTAAATGATGAAACATTGCCGCTGTTATCTGCAATGGCAGTAAGTCTTGCTCAGGCAGGAGCGGATATAATCGCTCCGTCGGATATGATGGACGGCAGAGTAAATGCTATACGTCAGGCTCTTGACGAAAGCGGATTTTATGATATTCCAATATTGTCCTACAGCGCAAAGTTTGCATCCGCATATTATTCACCATTCCGTGACGCAGCTGAATCAGCGCCGTCGTTCGGCGACAGAAAGACTTATCAGATGGATTATGCAAACGGACGTGAAGCGCTGCGTGAAATTGCCGACGACATTGAGGAGAACGCCGATATGGTAATGGTAAAGCCTGCCCTTGCCTATCTTGATATTATTAAAGCTGCCCGGGACAGATACGATTTACCGATTGCCGCTTACAATGTCAGCGGAGAATATTCAATGGTAAAAGCCGGAGCAAAACTGGGCTGGATAGATGAAAAAAAGATTGTTATGGAAAATCTTACAGGAATAAAACGTGCCGGAGCTGATATTATCATTACATATCATGCTCTGGACGCTGCAAAATGGCTGGAGGAAGATATATGAACATTTCCAAGTCTCAAAAACTTTATAGTCAGGCTCTGCAATTTATGCCTGGCGGAGTAAACAGTCCTGTACGCGCATTTAAAAATGTAGGCAAAACTCCACTGTTTATTGAAAAAGCTAAAGGAAGTAGGATATATGACGCCGACGGTAATGAATACATCGATTACGTTTGCTCATGGGGTCCTAATATTCTCGGACATGCATATCCGGAAGTAATTGAAGCAGTAAAAAAAAGCTGCGACAAAGGCTTGACATTCGGCGCATGTCACAAGGGAGAAGTTGAACTGGCACAGATTATTCAGAAAAACATTCCGTCAATGGAAATGCTAAGATTGGTAAATTCGGGAACGGAAGCTGTAATGAGCGCTGTCCGTGCGGCAAGAGGATTTACTGGGCGTGACAAAATAGTAAAATTTGAGGGATGCTATCATGGACATTCCGACGGTCTGCTGGTAAAAGCAGGCTCGGGACTTCTTACAAATTCAATACCTGACAGCGCCGGAGTACCTGAAGGATTTACTGAAAATACCTTGCTTGCAAAATACAATAATATTGATTCTGTTGCTGAACTTTTTGAAAAATACGGAAGCGATATAGCATGTGTAATTGTAGAACCGTGCGCCGCAAATATGGGCGTTATACCGCCAAAGAAAGGATTTTTAAAATTTCTCAGAGATATAACCTGTCAGTATAATTCATTGCTGATTTTTGACGAGGTTATCACCGGTTTCAGATTAAGCTTAGGCGGAGCGCAGAAATATTACGGAATAATACCAGACATGACGGCTCTCGGAAAAATAGTCGGCGGCGGAATGCCTCTTGCAGCTTACGGTGGTAAAAAAGAAATTATGGAATGCGTAGCGCCGTCAGGATCAGTATATCAGGCAGGAACACTTTCCGGAAATCCGATTGCCGTTTCAGCAGGACTTGCAACGTTAAAAATTCTTCAGAACAATCCGGACATATATAATGAACTTGAAAGAAAATCGTATCTGATAGAATCTGCTGCAACAGATTCCGGACTGAATGTAAACCGAGTCGGTTCTCTGTTAACCGTTTTCTTCAATAATGCTGAAATTCAAAATTACGATAATGCAAAACAGTCTGATACAAAAAAATATTCCGAATTTTTCGGATACCTTCTGGAAAACGGAATCTATACCGCTCCGTCACAGTTTGAAGCTATGTTTGTTTCTGCCGCACACACCGATAAAGATATCGCATACACATGTGATATTATTCACAACTTCAAATAAAATACGATTATAAACGCTAAATAAACTTTAATGTTGCTAAAAAAATCAAAATATGATATAATAAAATTCAATTGACATATTGGGAGGGACAAATACTTGAAAAAATTTTTTAAAAAAATATTTAACAGAAATTTTCTTATAATACTGCTTCTTGCCGTTCAGGCTCTTTTTATGCTTGCTTGTTTTTTTAAACTTTATGAATATACTAATCTGATCTATGGCGCACAGACTATTCTGTCTCTTTTAATGGTATGCTTCGTTATAAACAAAAAGGAAACTAATCCTGCATACAAGCTTTCATGGACCATTCTAATTATGTTGATACCTATCGTTGGAGCACTAATTTATATCCTTCTTCATGCAGAACTGGGTACTCTGTTCTTCAAAGGGAAGAAAAATCAGATCATAAAAATGACAAAACCATTGATCCCTCAGGACAAAAACATTCTATACGATCTTGAAAGAGAAAGTATTTATATGGCTCATCTTGCAAAGTACGTAAATGATTACGGCGGATATCCTATATATAAAAATACGACTGTTGAATATTATAGCGTCGGCGAAGAAAAATACGCTTCTATGCTTTATGAGCTGGAAAAAGCAGAGCGTTTTATTTTTATGGAATATTTCATTATTGATCATGGCAAAATGTGGAATACCATACTTGATATTCTTGAAAGAAAAGCAGAACAGGGCGTCGAAGTAAGACTTTTATACGACGGTATGGGAAGCCAGTTTCTTCTGCCTAATCACTACGATAAATATCTGGAAACCAAAGGTATAAAATGCCGTATATTCAATGAATTCAGACCTTTCCTTTCAACTGCGCAAAACAACCGCGATCACAGAAAAATTTTGGTAATAGACGGAACGACTGCATTTAACGGCGGCGTAAACCTGGCTGATGAATATATAAATGAAAAAGAACGTTTCGGTCATTGGAAGGATACCGCAGTAATGCTTAAAGGCGAAGCTGTATGGAGCTTTACCGTTATGTTTATACAAATGTGGGAATGGAAAACCAAACAACTGAGCGATTATGAAAAATACAGACCGGCAAATATATCCCAATTTAATCGTATAAGCGAAGGATACGTTCTGCCGTACGGCGACTCCCCTACTGACAATGAGCCTGTAGGAGAATTGGTATATCTTAATATTATTAATAAAGCCCAAAAATACGTTTATATAACTACTCCGTATTTGGTTATTGACAATGAAATGATAACGGCGTTGGGATTTGCAGTTAAAAGCGGCGTTGACGTAAAAATTATAGTCCCTCACATTGCAGATAAATGGTATGTAAATATATTGAGTTGGAATTATTATAAGGAACTTATTAATCTGGGTGTTAAGATTTATGAATATATGCCGGGCTTTATACATGCGAAAAATTTCGTTTCAGACGACAGTACTGCAATAGTGGGAACAATAAACATGGATTACAGAAGTCTGTATCTTCATTTTGAATGCGCAACGCTGATGTATAAAACACCTTCTGTTTCAAGAATTAAAATGGATTTTTTGAATACTCTTGCAAAATCACGAAAAATAACCATGGAGGACTGTAAAAAACGTCCTTTAATTAAAAGGATTATCGGCGGAATTTTCAGAATGATCGCTCCCCTTATGTAATTCTTTATAACAAAAAATTTAGCCGTAATTATACGGCGGAATGGAGAAATATTATGAGTGAATGTACACACGACTGTTCATCATGCAGCCAGGACTGCGGTGAAAGAGACAAAACAAGCATGCTGGAAAAGCCGCATGCTCAAAGCAGAATAAAAAAAGTTATAGGTATCGTCAGCGGAAAAGGCGGCGTAGGAAAATCAATAGTTTCATCAATACTTGCCGTAAACATGAACAGAAAGGGATTTAAAACCGCTGTTCTGGACGCTGATATTACCGGTCCGTCTATTCCTAAAGCCTTTGGTATAAAAGAAAAAGCAGCGGGTTCTGAAGAAGGTATTTTCCCGGCTGAAAGCGCTACAGGTATTAATATTATGTCTGTAAATCTTATGTTGGAAAACGATACGGATCCTGTTATTTGGAGAGGTCCTGTTATCGCCGGAGTAGTTAAACAGTTCTGGACCGACGTAATGTGGGGAGATATTGACTATATGTTTGTCGATATGCCTCCGGGAACCGGCGACGTTCCCCTTACAGTTTTTCAGTCTATACCAGTTGACGGTATCATTGTAGTAACTTCTCCTCAGGAGCTTGTCTCAATGATTGTTGCAAAAGCCGTTAAAATGGCTGAAATGATGGATATTCCTGTTATTGGTATAGTTGAAAATATGAGTTACGCTCAGTGTCCTGACTGCGGTAAGAAAATAAATATTTTCGGCGAAAGCAAGCTTGATAAGGTAGCGGAAGAATATAATCTGAAAGTACTGGGCAGACTTCCGATTGATCCGAAGCTTGCAGCAGCCTGTGATAAAGGAGCTATTGAGCTTTATTCCGGAAACTGGTTAGATGAAGCGTCAGATATAATTGAAAGCGTTGAAAATCGACAGTGCGATTGAGTTAAGCAATAAAATTTCAGCACTTATAAAATAAATTTTAAGCGGACGGTTAAACGTCCGCTTAAAATTTTGTAAAAAGCACTTGACAAATTTAAAAAAATGTACTATAATTATAAAATGTATCAATATGACTGAACAGATTTCTTGACAAAATAGTATAACATATATTTGATTTTATGTCAAGATGCTTTTTTGAAAAAATACGGAATTAAAAAAATCCGTGAGAAGTAATCCGTTCCGGCAGTAAAAAAACTGCTGTAAAAAACAAGGAGGTCTCCGCCTATGGTAAATGTCAAGCCAAAGCAGCTTGGAAAGAATGTCAGAATGAGCTTCGGTAAAATTAACGAAGCGTTGGAAATTCCGAATCTTATCGAGGTGCAGAAAAATTCCTATCAATGGTTTAAAAATGAAGGTTTGAAAGAAGTTTTCCGTGATGTTTCCGCTATTACTGATTACAACGGAAATCTGGTACTTAATTTTGTTGACTACAAAATTGACGATACCCCAAAATATACCATTGCCGAATGCAAAGAAAGAGATGTGACCTATGCAGCTCCGCTGAGAGTTACCGCTACACTTTGGAATAAGGAAACCGGCGATGTTAAGGAAAGCGAAATTTTCATGGGCGATTTTCCGCTTATGACTGAAAGCGGTACTTTTATCATCAACGGTGCTGAACGTGTTATTGTTTCACAGCTTGTTCGTTCCCCCGGTGTTTATTACTCTTTTGAAAAAGATAAAACAGGTAAGGATTTATTTAAAGCTACCGTTATTCCTAACCGGGGCGCATGGCTCGAATACGAAATGGATTCAAGTGACGTTGTTTACGTAAGAATTGATAAAAACAGAAAAATACCTCTTACAACATTTATCAGAGCTATCGGCGTAAGCTCAGACGAAGAAATTTTCGATCTTTTCGGTTCGGACGACAGATTGGCTCAGACCATTCTTCAAAAAGACGGAACAAAGAACAATTCAGATGCTCTGATCGACGTATATAAAAAGCTTCGTCCGGGCGAACCGCCTACAGTTGAAAGTGCAATTGCACATCTAAATAATCTTTTCTTTGACGCCAAGAGATACGACCTCGCAAGATTCGGACGTTATAAATTCAATAAGAAGCTAGGCATAGGAACACGTATTTCCGGTCATATCCTTTCCAGACCCGTTATCAATCCGCTGACGGGTGAAATCATGGCTGACGAAGGAGAGAAAATTTCCTTTGATAAGGCTATGGAAATTGAACAGGCAGGTGTGTACGAAGTTTACCTGACTGTTGAAGTAAAAGAATACTATGTCACTGAAACCGGCGAAAACGCTACCAGAATGGTAGAAAAAGAAGTTAAGGTTATTGGTAACGGCATGGTAGATATTACCGGATATGTCGATTTTGATGTTGAACAGTACGGCATTAATGAAAAAGTTTCTTTCAAGGTTCTCAAGGATATTCTTGAAACATCTGCTGACGCCGAAGAAATTGAAGAAAATGTCAAAAAAAGAGTTGACGAGCTTGTTCCAAAACACATTATTCTCGATGACATTTACGCTACGATCAGCCATTTTCTGAATCTTTGCGAGGGTGTCGGATTCGTGGACGATATCGACCATCTCGGAAACAGACGTATCCGTTCTGTAGGCGAGCTGCTCCAGAATCAGTTCAGAATCGGTTTTGCCAGAATGGAAAGAGTTGTCAAGGAAAGAATGAATCTCCAGTCTCAGGATATGGAGACTATAACTCCTCAGGCACTTGTAAATATAAGACCTATAACTGCCGCAATCAAAGAATTTTTCGGTTCATCACCGCTTTCGCAGTTCATGGATCAGAATAATCCTCTTGCAGAGCTTACTCATAAAAGACGTCTTTCAGCGCTTGGTCCCGGAGGTCTTTCAAGAGATAGAGCCGGATTTGAGGTTCGTGACGTACACTACAGCCATTACGGAAGAATGTGTCCTATCGAAACTCCTGAAGGACCTAACATTGGTCTGATATCATATCTTGCTACATTCGCAAGAATTAATGAGTACGGTTTTATTGAAGCACCTTACCGAAGAGTTGACAAGGAAACCGGCGTTGTAACAAACGAAGTTGTCTACATGACCGCTGATGTTGAGGATAACTTTATAGTAGCACAGGCCAATGAACCGCTGACAGAAGAAGGCAAATTAGCAAGACCTAAGGTAAACGCCCGTTACCGTGACAAGATCCTTGAATGTGAACGCGAGCTTGTCGACTATATGGACGTGTCTCCTAAGATGGTTGTATCAGTCGCTACCGCTATGATTCCGTTCCTTGAAAACGACGACGCTAACAGAGCGCTGATGGGTGCAAACATGCAGAGACAGGCTGTACCGCTTCTTAAAACTGAAAGACCTTATGTCGGTACAGGTATGGAATATAAGGCTGCTGTGGACTCAGGAGTATGTATTATTGCAAAGC
>OCHE01001444.1_pt1 | contig 17811 bp, 13 predicted proteins | sample 1538681 | NCBI WGS metagenome assembly OCHE01 (sample SAMN04571717, study PRJEB22368) | human gut metagenome | biome: human gut; material: stool | host: Homo sapiens | place: Luxembourg | collected 2012-08-17
ACTAGCAATTCCGACTTCATGCAGGCGAGTTGCAGCCTGCAATCTGAACTGAGACGTTGTTTTTGAGTTTTGCTCCACCTCGCGGTCTTGCTTCTCTTTGTTAAACGCCATTGTAGTACGTGTGTAGCCCAGGTCATAAAGGGCATGATGATTTGACGTCATCCCCACCTTCCTCCGTTTTGTCAACGGCAGTCTCGCCAGAGTCCTCTTACGTAGTAACTGGCAATAAGGGTTGCGCTCGTTGCGGGACTTAACCCAACATCTCACGACACGAGCTGACGACAACCATGCACCACCTGTCTCGATGTCCCGAAGGACTTCATGCATCTCTGCACTATGCATCGGATGTCAAGACCTGGTAAGGTTCTTCGCGTTGCTTCGAATTAAACCACATACTCCACTGCTTGTGCGGGCCCCCGTCAATTCCTTTGAGTTTCAACCTTGCGGTCGTACTCCCCAGGTGGATTACTTATTGTGTTAACTGCGGCACTGAAGGGGTCAATCCTCCAACACCTAGTAATCATCGTTTACGGTGTGGACTACCAGGGTATCTAATCCTGTTTGCTACCCACACTTTCGAGCCTCAGCGTCAGTTGGTGCCCAGTAGGCCGCCTTCGCCACTGGTGTTCCTCCCGATATCTACGCATTCCACCGCTACACCGGGAATTCCGCCTACCTCTGCACTACTCAAGAAAAACAGTTTTGAAAGCAGTTCATGGGTTGAGCCCATGGATTTCACTTCCAACTTGTCTTCCCGCCTGCGCTCCCTTTACACCCAGTAATTCCGGACAACGCTTGTGACCTACGTTTTACCGCGGCTGCTGGCACGTAGTTAGCCGTCACTTCCTTGTTGAGTACCGTCATTATCTTCCTCAACAACAGGAGTTTACAATCCGAAGACCTTCTTCCTCCACGCGGCGTCGCTGCATCAGGGTTTCCCCCATTGTGCAATATTCCCCACTGCTGCCTCCCGTAGGAGTCTGGGCCGTGTCTCAGTCCCAATGTGGCCGTTCAACCTCTCAGTCCGGCTACCGATCGTCGCCTTGGTGGGCCGTTACCTCACCAACTAGCTAATCGGACGCGAGGCCATCTCAAAGCGGATTGCTCCTTTTCCCTCTGTGCCATGCGGCACCGTGGGCTTATGCGGTATTAGCAGTCGTTTCCAACTGTTGTCCCCCTCTTTGAGGCAGGTTCCTCACGCGTTACTCACCCGTTCGCCACTCGCTCGAGAAAGCAAGCTCTCTCTCGCTCGTTCGACTTGCATGTGTTAGGCGCGCCGCCAGCGTTCGTCCTGAGCCAGGATCAAACTCTTTATAAATGATATTTATCACTTAAAAGTGTTAAATCTTGTTTCGCTCAGCACGCAATCGCTTGCGTCCTGTGTGAATTACTTTTGTTTGGAATTGTTTACCGTGTTTTTCCAACACGAAAATAGGTTCCGTTACAAGTTCTTTCGATATTGTTCAATTTTCAAGGTCCTGTGCGCCGTAGCCTTAGCGGCTGACAGCTTAGTTATTTTATCACTTTCGTGATAAATTGTCAAGCACTTTTTTGAAAGATTTTCGAGATTCATTTTTGATTCTGTCGAATCTCTCCGTTTGACGTCGTTTTTGAAGTATTTCATTCTGTCGGACGTCTGCCTGACAGTAATGTATTTTAGCACAGCATCCTTCAAAAAGCAAGCACTTTTTTACATTTTTTACACCAAAATCATTCTTTTGACTTTTTGCCCAGTTTTTTACATTTATTATAGACACTTCCTCCCTTATTCCTCCAAAAGCCGGGTGCGCAGTCGGATCAGGATCTTGCGTTCCCGCCGGGAGATCTGCACCTGAGTCGTGTGCAGTGCTTTTGCAGTCTCGCTCTGGGTGCGGTTGCCATAAAAGCGCAGGCGTATCAGCTGCTTATCCTGCTCCGGCAGCGCTTCGATCACCTCTGCCAGACTGATCTTATCCGCCAGTTCCTCCTCCGGGGATTCCACCGGGATATCCAGCTGCCGGTCCCCGTCCTCGCCATTTTCCGGGGTCAGGCTCATGGCGGGCTGCGCAGCCTGTATGGCAAGGGCTACATTCCCTATCGGTTCATCCAGCTGTTCTGCCAGCTGCTGCAAGGTAGGCTCTGAGCCGCACAGCTTCATGGTATGCTCCCGTGCTGCCTGCACCCTCATTCCCAGCTCCTTCAGGGAGCGGCTCACCTTGACCGTACCTCCATCCCGAAACAGCTTTTTGATCTCGCCAAGGATCACCGGCACGGCATAGGTGGAAAAACACACGCCCCGGCTCTCGTCAAAATTATCGTAGGCCTTGATCAGTCCCACGCACCCTGCGCTGTATAGATCGTCATACTCCATGCCGCGCCCACGGAATCTGCCCGCACAGGCGTGCACCAGCCCCAGATTCTGTGTGATGAATGCTTCCCGCCGGGTCTTATCCGTTACCATATACCGGACCGCCTTTCTTTTTTATGTAGGCTCCCGCCGGGACAGACGCTTGACCAGCAGCACCTTTGTTCCCTTGCCGGGCTTTGAGGTGACCTTGACCCTGTCCATAAAGCTTTGCATCACTGCAAAGCCCAGACCGGAGCGTTCCTCCGGGTTGCCGGTGGTGAACAAGGGCTGCATGGCCTGTTCCACATTGGGGATGCCGATGCCCTTATCTGTAATGGTGATGTGCACCTCCCGGTCTGGATAGACCGCTATGGTCATGCACACCGGCCCGATCCGCTCCGGGTAGGCGTGGACGATGCAGTTGGTCACCGCCTCGGACACTGCCGTTTTCAGGTCGGCAAGCTGTGGCACGGTGGGGTCGTACCGTGCCAGAAAGGCCGCCGTGACGCCGCGGGCGTATGCCTCGTTGCTGCTGAGGGAATCGAACTGGATGCGGGTACTGTTCTCTGCTTTCATTGCGCATTCTCCTTTTCTATGTTCTCCGTACAAGGGATGCCTGCCAGCCGCAGGACTTTTTGCAGCTGCGCGGGGGCGTGCTGCAGCCGCAGGCTCGTGCCCAGAACGCGGGCGCAGCGCTGCCGCCCAAGAATAAGCCCGATGCCGGAGGAATCCATGAACCCCACCCCGCCAAGGTCTACGATCAAGGTACGCGGGCTGCGGCTGACCAGTGCATCGTCCAGCTGCATCCGCAGGCTCTGGGCGGCATCGTGGTCGATCTCGCCCGCCAGATAGGCGTACAGGGTCTCCCCTGCCGCGCTGAAGGTCACCGTTGCCATTGCTTGTCCATCTCCTTTTTTGCAAAATAAAAGATCCCGTACACATAGCTTCAGTGTACGGGATCTTCGGGTTATTTTTTAGAAAAAGCTGTCGGCGGTTTATGCCTTTGCCAGCAGCTCGGCAGCTTCCAGCGCTGCCGCCTCGCTGCCGCAGACCAGTAATCCGCGGCGGGTGTTGGCGTGCGCCAGCTGCACTGCTTCGTCCAGACTGGTGCAGAGCTGAGCATCAAAGTGATATTTTGCCTTCTCGGTCAGACGCCGGGTCAGCTGCTCCTCCACACCGGCGGGCGTGACGAGATACACCTTATCAAAGGGGCTCTCGCTCATGCCTGGCATGGTGGATTTATCCTTTTTCTGTTCCTCGGGGCTCAGGCCGGTTTCCAGCGCGGAGAAGAAGGCTTCGGCGCCCTCCTCCTCGGTCAGGCCGATGATGGCGCTCATGTGGCGCACCTTAGCCATGTTCAGCACGCGCAGCAGCGCAGCCGCCTGCTGCGGGGTGCGGCAGGCATCCAGAATGACCAGCGGGCGCTGAGAAAGCACCCGGATGCTGCAACGGTTGTCCACGGCAGCAATGCCATCCAGAATCGCTTCATCGGAGATGTCTGCCCCCTTGCGGCAGAGCGCCAGTGCCAGCTCCACCGCCATGGCGGCGTTGCCTGCGGCGTGACGCCCCAGAAAGGCCAGCGGCACCGTATAGCCGCCGTAGTCCACCCGGCTGGCGAACTGTTCTGCTTCCAAAAAGGTGATATCCTCCGGGTCGGGCACTACCAGCTCACAGCCGCACTTGCCCGCAGCAACAATCAGCTCACTGAGCACCGCCTTGGGCTGCTCCGGCGCAGTGACGCAAATGCTGTCCTTGCGCATCACGCCGCCTGCCAGCGCAGCCAGACGCTCCACCGAGCGGCTCACGCCGTCCGGCCCCACCGCTGTGACAGCACACACCGGCATTTGGGGCAGTGCCGCAGCCAGACCCGCGTCCGGCAACTCCACCACCGCCAGCGTGCAGCCGGCTTCGCCAAAGCAGTACGCAGCGGCGGCAAGCTCCGCCGCCTGCATAGGCAGTTCCTCATGGGCGGCAAGAGCATCGGCGGCGCGGCACAGCAGTGTCTCGTCCACCGGCTTGCCTGCCACCCGGATACGGGCCGCAAGGGGCTCGCACCCAGCATGATAGACACCGGCACGAATGCCCTGCGCGTGCAGGATGGCCGTCAGCAGGCGCGCCACCGCCGTTTTACCGGCAGTGCCTGCCACGCCCACGAACTGCACCTGCTGCACCGAAGCGGGCAGCAGCGCGCCCAGCTGTTCCGGGTCGGCAAAGCCGTCCGGCAGAGCCGCAAAATACTGATTTGCCTGTTGGATGGTCATTCGTGTCTCCTTTTCATGTGATAATACAGCCCCTCGCAGGCCAGCAGCAACACGATGGCGACAAGGATGCCTGCCAGAACACCGGCAGAATCCAGCCACACATCGGTAACCTGACTGCTGCGCCCCTCCGAGAAGAGCTGAATGGTCTCATCGGTCAGCGCTGTCAGCACACCGCCCAGCATGGGCACGGTGATATGCCGCAGCGGGTGGCGGCTGTACACCCGCATACAGAGCATGAGCAGAAAGCCCTCCAGCATATACTCGCAAAAGTGTGCCAGCTTGCGCACGATGTGCATGGTCAGGCGGTCAGCCAGTCCCGGATGACCCAAGCGGCGCAGGATAATGCGCATCCATGCCAGCACCCGGCCGCTGGAGCCGGTGGAGACTGTTGCCACCGCCATGGAGTTGGAAAAGATGAACCAGATGCAGGCAATCAGTGCAGCGGTAAAGATCACCCGCCCCGCAATGACCCACAACGAGGTGCGCTCCGTATCGTTATAGCGTTCCACAGTCTCAACCCAGAGCCTTGATGCTCTGCTCAATGTTGGCCAGCTTGTCCTGACTCTTGGCGAACTTTGCGCGGATTTCCTCCACCAGAGCCGCCGGGGCACGCTCCACGAACTTGGGGTTGTTCAGCTGGTTGCCAAACATGGCCATTTCCTTTTCAGCCTTGGCCTTTTCCTTGTTCAGGCGTGCCAGCTCCTTCTCGCGGTCGATCAGCTCCATCATGGGGATAAAGCCGCGGGCGGCGTGGGTGGACACCTGCACCATGCCGTCGGTGCTGCCCTCATACTTTTCGGTAAAGGTCACATCGGTGGCAAAGGCGAACTTAGCCAGATAGACCTGTGCGTTCTGGAAGGGGGCTGCATCGGCAGTTTCGATGATCATGCTGGTCTTTTTGGCGGGGTGCACGTTCATCTCGGTGCGCATGGTACGCACAGCCTTGATATAATCCATCACCTTTTCAAAGGCTTCCTCCTCGGCTGCCCAGTTGTGAGCGGCGTCAAAGGTGGGCCAAGCCTGCGTCATGATGGTCTCGGCAGAGCCGGGCAGCGCCTGATACAGTTCCTCAGTGATGAAGGGCATGAAGGGGTGCAGCAGCTTGAGTGCCTTATCCAGCACATACACCAGCACACGGCGGGCTGTATCTGCCTGCTGTGCGTCGCCGGAGTTCAGGCGAGGCTTTGCGATCTCGATGAACCAGTCGCAGTAGACATCCCAGATAAAGCTGTTGATCTTGGCAGCAGCCAGCCCCATCTCGTAGTGCTCCAGATTATCGGTCATAGCACCGGCCACCTGATTCAGCTTGGTCAGCACCCACTTGTCGCTCATGTCCAGCAGCTCCTCGCTGGGCAGACCCGGCTCAAAGTCCTCGGGCAGGTTCATCAGCACAAAACGGGTGGCGTTCCACAGCTTATTGGCAAAGTTGCGGGCAGCCTCCACCTTCTTTTCGATATAGCGCATATCGTTGCCCGGGGTAGAGCCATCCACCAGCATAAAGCGCAGGGCGTCTGCGCCGTACTGGGCAATGACTTCCAGCGGGTCGATGCCGTTGCCAAGGCTCTTGGACATCTTGCGGCCCTGACTGTCGCGGACGATGCCGTGGATGCAGACCGTGTCAAAGGGAGCCTTGCCGGTGTAAGCCAGACCGGAGAAGATCATGCGGCTGACCCAGAAGCCGATGATGTCGTAGCCGGTGACCAGCGTATTGGTGGGGTAGAAATACTTGAGGTCGGCGCTGTCCTCGTTGGGCCAGCCCAGCGTGCTGAAGGGCCACAGGGCAGAAGAGAACCAGGTATCCAGCGTGTCGGGGTCCTGCGTCAGCTTTGCGTCGCCGCACTTGGGGCAGGTGCAGGGAGCAGACTTTGCCACCACGGTCTCGCCGCAGTCATCGCAGTACCAAGCCGGGATCTGATGACCCCACCACAGCTGGCGGCTGATGCACCAGTCACGGGTGTTCTTCATCCAGTTCATATAGTTCTTAGTAAAGCGCTCGGGCACAAACTTGATCTCGCCCTTCTCCACGCTCTCGATGGCGGGCTTTGCCAGCGGCTCCATCTTGACGAACCACTGCTTGGAGACCATGGGCTCGATGGTGGAGTGGCAGCGGTAGCAGGTGCCTACCTCATGCTTGAGGGGCTCGATCTCCTTCAGGAAACCGCCCTCCTTCAGGTCAGCCAGAATGGCCTTGCGGGCTTCCAGCGTGGTCATGCCGGCGTACTTGCCGCAGTCCAGCACATGGGGCTCGTTGACGGTGTTCTTGCCGGCAGCAAACAGGGCATCGGCTGCAGCCTTGTCGGCAGCGCCGGTCATGTGGCCATCGTAGGTGAACACGCGCACGATGGGCAGGTCGTGACGCAGACCCACCTCAAAGTCGTTGGGGTCGTGGGCAGGGGTGATCTTCACGACACCGGTGCCCTTGGTCATATCGGCGTGCTCATCGCAGACGATGGGGATCTCCTTGTTCAGCAGGGGCAGCACCACATGGCAGCCGTGCAGATGGGCGTAGCGGGGATCCTCGCCGTTGATAGCCACAGCAGTATCGCCCAGCATAGTCTCGGGGCGGGTGGTAGCCAGCTCCAGCATCTCGCCGGTCTCCTTGACCGGGTACAGCAGATGCCAGAAGCTGCCGTCCTTCTCCTCGTACTCCACCTCGGCGTCGGAGATGGAGGTGTTGCAGTGGGGACACCAGTTGACCATGCGGTTGCCGCGATAGATCAGCCCCTTGTCGTACAAATGCACGAACACTTCCTTGACAGCCTCAGAGCAGCCCTCGTCCATGGTAAAGCGCTCGCGCTCCCAGTCACAGCTGCTGCCCAGCTTCTTCAGCTGGCTGACGATGCGGTTGCCGTACTTGGTCTTCCATGCCCAGGCGCGCTCCAGAAAACCGTCGCGGCCGACCATTTCCTTGGTCAGACCCTCGGCGCGCATGGCCTCCACCACCTTGGCTTCGGTAGCAATGGAAGCGTGGTCGGTGCCGGGCACCCACAGGGCGGCATAGCCCTGCATCCGCTTGGTGCGGATGAGGATATCCTGCATGGTGTTATCCACCGCATGACCCATGTGCAGCTGACCGGTAACGTTCGGCGGCGGCATCACGATGGTGTAAGGTTTCTTGTCCGGATCGGCCTTCGTGTGGAAGTAGCCGCCATCCAGCCAGAACTGGTAGATACGATCTTCCACCTGACTGGGATCGTACTGCTTTGCAAGTTCTTTCATAGTGTCCTCCCAAAAAATTTGATGAAGTGGGACGCAAAAAGCCGCCCCACGGAGCGTTCCATGGGACGGCTGTAAATACATGACCGCGGTACCACCCAAATTGCGCGGAAAACTCCGCGCCCCTTGATGCCCCTGTAACGTAGGGCAGACCCGAAAGCGGCTTACCGGCTCAGCTCACCGCTTCTGCTCCAAAGTGACAGTGCCCCGCCGGTATCCCGCCGGGTTTTCAGCTGCCCCCGGCTCTCTGTGCGGTCCCAGACGATGCACACTCTTTTTCAACGCATTTATAAAAAGAATATAGCGTTTTTTGTGGGATTTGTCAATCAGTTTTTTCGTTCAGGTGTACTCTTTATTCCTTTTCAGAAGCTCCAACCCACGCTGCTTCAGTGCTGCATACTCCGCGCTGCCACGGTAGAACAGCATGATCACTCCCGCGAACACAGCTGTGTAAAGCAGCCCGTCCAGAATAAAAATGCCGAAATTGCTCACCGGGAAGCGCTGCACCCAAAGCACACCCGCCGCCGAGAGCGCTGCCGTGAGGAGCATCCGCTTCAGATACTCTGCAAAATAATCCCGGAGCTTCTTCTGCCATGCATCCTGAACGCCGTATTTCAAAAAGATATAGGGTTCCACCCAGACGCAGGTGCACAGACTGCTGATGATCGTTCCCCCAACGATACCGGCCACACCGTACCGCTGCACCAGTGCAATCGAGGCCACCAGATTGATGATGGACTCCGCCACAGCCTTATAGCGGTCGTTCCAGAACAGCCCCATGACCTCCCGGAACAGCAGGTTCGTCTGCCGCATCCGCGAGATATAGAACTCTGTCACAATAATCACCACGGTGGTCATCGGAAAACAGTATTCCCCGCCAAACAGCAGGGCGATAAGCGGGTTGAACAGCATCATCAGCCCGCCGGTCAGGTAGGCGGACTGCACAAAAAAGAGAAAGTCCATCTCCTTATATACCCGATACAGCCGGTCAGAGTTTTCCAGCGCCGCAAAATTGCCCACACTGCCGGAAAAAGCCGTGGCAAACTTGTTCAGCAGGTTGTTCAGCGCGTTGAGCACCAGCCGGTAATTGGAGTAAAGCCCCACCGTCGCCAGACCGATGAAGGAGGACATCAGCAGGCTGTCCGTGTTGCGCACGATGACGGTAGCCAGCTTGTGCATACTCATTGCGCCGATGTTTTTCAGGATGCCGTTCCGTTCCTCCTTTTCCGGCAGCTCCCGGCATTCCTTCAGGTAGGGAAATTCCTTATCCGCCATGCGGGAAACTATAATGTTGGGCAAAAACTGCACCACCTGCTGAACCGCCAGATACAGGATAAAGTTGCCCGTCAGCAGCAGCATCGCGATCTGTAAGACCGTCTTTATGCACTCGCACACCACATTCCATCCGGCCCGGATATACCCCTTCTGGTAGGCCTGATAGATAGAGCTTTTATAGTTCAGCAGATAGGAGCTTGCTGAACCGAGCACATACATCATGTAGATCAGGGTAATATGCTCGATGCCCTCGCCGCCCTTGATGAGGTGCGGCAGAAATGGCAGCAGCACCAGCCCGAACAGCAGCACCGATGCCGCCACCGCCCGGTACATCCACTTGTACAGGTTCATCAGCCGTGACAGTTTCTGCGTGTCATCCCGGGCGGCCGGCTCGTACATACTGAACACCATGGCCGTACCGATGCCCAGCTCCGCAAAATTAAGGATGCTGAGCACATCGGTAAACAGGCCGTTGACACCCAGATAGGCTGCTGAAAGGCAGCGGATGAACACCATCCGGCTGATGAAGGACAGCAGCATCGTCAAAAACTGCCCGCCGATGTTGACCAGCATATTGATAAGCGTATAGCGTGTTCTCATGCGTTTTTCTCTTTCTCCTCAGCCCTTGAGTTCCCGCAGTCGGCTGTATGTCTGCGGGAAGTGCCACAGCAGCCAGCTTTGCAGCCAAAGCCCGCCCGGGACGGTGCAGTACCGCCGGGTGCGGCTGACCACCTCAAACTGCATCCGCAGCATTTCCCGGCTGCGGGGTGCCTTGCGCAGCGCCAGGGGCAGCTGCCGGTATATCCGGCTCACACAGCCCATGACATACTGTGCTGCATTTGCCAACGCCTCATACGCCTTGTTTTCCACAAGACAGTCCCAGTACTGCTGTGCTGCCTCGGCAGCATCGTAGTGGCGCAGCGTTTTGTTTTTTCCCATAATGCTGCCGCTGCGCTGCACATAATAATACAACACCTTTGGCACCACCACAGCCTTTTGGATCTGCAAACAAACCTCCGGGATCAGGAAAAGATCCTCGTTCAGCTTGCCCTCCGGGTAGCGCAGCTGCGTAAAAATGGCGCGGCGGTACAGCTTGTTCCACGCGAGCTGAACCATCAGACCAGACGCCCTTTTTAGCAGCTCCTGCCCGGTCAGCTCTCCCTCAGAAAGGCTGACGTGCATCGGCGGACAGGGCGCGCCCGTCTCGTCCACCTCGGCGTAATCGCACAGGGCAAGGTCTGCCCCGGTGCTTTGCACGGCCTTGTACAGTGCTTCATACATTTCCGGTGCAATATAGTCGTCGGAATCCACAAAGCCGATCCATTCGCCCCTTGCCACATCCAGCCCGGCGTTGCGGGCGGCAGAAAGCCCCCCGTTTTTCTGGTGGATCACCCGGATGCGGGCATCCTTCGTGGCAGCGGCATCGCACAGCGCAGGGCAACCGTCCGGCGAGCCGTCCTCCACAAGGATCAGCTCAAAGTCCGTAAAGGTCTGCGCCAAAACGGAATCAATACATTTTGGCAGATAGCGTTCCACATCGTACACCGGCACGATGATGCTGAGCAATGGTTTTTCGCAGGGCACAGTGTGTTCCTCCCTATTATTTTCAATCCGTCACCTCGGTGCGCAGGCGGGCAATGAGCCGCTCCATCAGCGCTACCCGGTTAAAAGGGGTCATCAGGTAAAAGCCGTCCGCATAGGGCGCAGCCGCCTTGGCGGCCTGCACCGAGACTTCCAAGCCCAGCTCCTCGCCTGCGGTACGGTCCAGCCCTTCAAACTTCTGGATGATGGCTTCGTCCACATGGATGCCGTTGACTTCGTTTTCCATAAAGATAGCGTTGCGCTGGCTGACCACCGGCAGGATACCCGCCAGAATCTTTGCCCGCTCGCCCAGCGTCTCGCGGGTCTTTTTCAGGTTTTCCACCGCCTGTGCCGACAGCAGCGGCTGGGTGAGAAAGCCGCTCATACCGTTTTCCAGCTTTTCTGCGGCGCGGCGCAGCTCTACCTCAAAGTTGCGGGCGTTCAGGTTCAGCGCACCGAACACCGTGATGGGGCTGGGCATCTCCCGCCCCTCTCCGGCCAGCGACACGATATACTGTGCCAGCTTGCGGGAGTTGAACTGGTACACATTTTTCACCTCGTCCCGCTCGGCGGTGGGGATGGGGTCGCCGGTAATGGCCAGTACCTCCCGCACGCCCTCGGCGTACAGTCCCAGCAGCAGTGCCTTGGTGGCGTTCAGGTTGCGGTCCCGGCAGGTCATGTGGGGCAGCACGTTCATGCCCAGCTCCCGGTGCACCCGGCAGGCCACCAGCGAGGAATCCATCCGCGCCCGGGCAATGGGGCAGTCTGCAATGGTCAGCAGGTCGGCACCGGCGGCCTGCAGACGGCGGGCACCCTCGAGATACGCGCTCAGGTCAGCGTCCTTGGGGGAATCCAGCTCCACCGCAATGACCCTCTGCCCGGCGCACAGCTTGCGCAAAAAAACATCGTCCGTTTCCACTGCAGGCTTTGCCGCAGCGGCGGGCTTTGCCGCCGGGGCAGCGGGCAGTGCTTCCGGCAGAGCATCCAGCGCGGTGCGCAGGGCAGCAATATGCTGCGGCATCGTGCCGCAGCAGCCGCCCAGAATGCGCACGCCCTCGGTGGCAAGGCGGCTCAGTTCCCGGGCAAAATACTCCGGCTTGCCCTGATAGCGCACCTGTGCCCGCGCCACCACCGGGTAGCCCGCATTGGGCATGACCGAAAGGGGCAGTCCCGCATCTCCCAGCTGCTGCACCAGTGCCCGCATCGCGCCCGGGGCAGACACGCAGTTCAGACCCACGGCATCCACCACGCCGCTCTGTGCCATGCGGCGCACCAGTTCTGCGCAGTAGCGGCCCTCGCGGGTGTAGCCGTCCGGCAGCACCGCAAAGGATACCAGCACAAAGGCCTCCGGCACGGTCTGCTTCAGCGCATGAATCGCTTCCAGCACACCTTCCTCGGTGCTCAGAGTCTCGAACAGAAAATTCCGTGCTCCCAGCAGCGCAAAGCGCTTTGCCACAGCAAGATACACCTGCTCCGCCGGGAGGTTCTCGGTGTCCGGCGCGGGGCCAAGGTCGGCAAACACCGCCGCGCCGGTCTCCCCTGCAGCCTTTGCTGCCAGCTGCCAGCCCGCATCCGCCAGCTGCTCCCAGCCCGGCTGCTGCGCCGCCGCCAGACGCGGCAGGCTGAAGGTATTGGTCTTGATGGCGTCCGCTCCGGCGGCAAGGTACGCCCGGTGCACCGCCAGAATGCCATCCGGGTCGGTCAGGTTTGCCTGTTCGCACTCCTGCCCCGGCTTTGCTTTATAATAGGTACCCATGCCGCCATCGAACAGCAGCGGACGCTGGGCTAACAGTTTGCGCACATCTAACATCGGTACTTTCCCTTTCCTATAAAAGATTTCATCTTTCAGTTTATCGTAGTTCACTCATCCGGTCAAGCGTTTTTCCTGATTTATCTTGCGGCGCGGCTGTTTTTGTGCTATCTTAAGGTGTATCTGAAAACAAAGAAAATGACGAATATTTCGCAAACACAAGCGGGATTTAAGGCAAATAGCCGCAGGAATCCTTTGTGGATTTCAAGGCTGTTTAACGCAAAATCCAGCTGTGTTTGTAGAAATAGACTAAATTTTCGACTTTTCAGATACACCCAAGGAATAAGTTTTTATAAAAGGGAGAGGATGGATCATGCGCCACACCGGCACACTTGAGCTGGAAACTGACCGTCTGCTGCTGCGCCGCCTGCTGTCGCAGGATGCCCCGCAGATGTACGAAAACTGGGCAAACGACCCGGCTGTGACCCGGTTTTTGCGCTGGGAACCGCACAAAAGCCCTGCCGAGACCCGGGAACTGCTTTCGGCGTGGGCAGAGCTGTATCCGAACCCGGATTATTACCAGTGGGCCATAGTGGAAAAGGCCACCGGACAGGTGTTCGGCTCCCTCTCCGTGTACAACGCCCTGCTGGGTGAGCCGCAGCAAAAGACCAAATGGCCGGGGCTGGAACTCTCCGGCGGCATCTGGGAGCCGGGCTACTGCATCGGGCAGAAGTGGTGGGGCAAAGGCTTTACCACCGAAGCGCTGCAAGCTGTGGTGGATTTCTGGTTCAGACAGGTGGGCGGTGCCTTCCTCACCTGCTGCCACGCGGTGCAGAACCCCGCCAGCGGCCGGGTGATGGAAAAGGCTGGTTTTGTGTACCACCACAACGATGTTTACCACAAATTTGACGGAACACCGGTGGAATGCCGGTGCTACCTTCTGACAAAAGAACGCTATGATAACAGAAAGGACTTACTTTGAGCGAGCTTTATGATATTTTGACCGAGACCCCTCCCACAAAGGTAGTGCTGCTGGCACTGGATCAGGGGCTGTGGGACTGTGAGCGCAGTCTGGCAGAGCTTTCTGCCCTGTGCGAGGCCAACCACATGGAAGCCGTGGCACAGATCACCCAGAAACGCCAGACCCCGGAGACCGGCATCGTGCTGGGCAGCGGCAAGCTGGAGGAAGCTTCCCTTGCCGCCCAGACGCTGGGCGCGGAATGCGCTGTGTTTGACGGCGAGCTGACCGGCAGCCAGATCCGCAACATCTCCAATGCGCTGGGCGGCTTGGAGGTCATCGACCGCACCATGCTGATTTTGGAAATTTTCCGCAGCCGCGCCGTGACCAACGAGGGCAAGCTGCAGACCGAGCTGGCGCTGCTGCGCTACCGTCTGCCCCGCCTGCAGGGCATGGGCGAAGCGCTGAGCCGTCAGGGCGGCGGCGGTGGCGGCGGCGGCGGTGCCCGCCGCGGTGCCGGTGAGACCAAGCTGGAGCTGGATCGTCGTCATGTGCACGCCCGTATTGACGCGCTGGCTGAAAAGCTGGCTGAGATGGAAAAGCGCCGGGGCGAGAGCCGCAAGGCCCGCGCCAAGACCGGAATGCCGGTGGTAAGCCTTGTGGGCTACACCAACGTGGGAAAATCCAGCCTGATGAACGCCCTGTGCGGCCCCAGCGTGGCCGAAGCCGATATGCTGTTTGCCACACTGGACCCCACCAGCCGCAAGCTGGTGCTGCCCAGCGGCATGGCGGTGCTGCTGGTGGACACGGTCGGCTTTGTGTCCCGCCTGCCCCACAATCTGGTGGAAGCGTTCAAATCCACCTTGGAGGAAGCCGCATGGTCGGATGTGATCGTCCGGGTGGCAGATGCCGGGGACGAGCAGCGCGAGGAGCAGCTGTCTGTGACCGATGAGGTGCTGGACGGGCTGGACTGTGCCGACATTCCCCGCCTGACCGTGTACAACAAGTGCGACAAGCCCAACACCCTGAGCTTTGACCCCGATATCCTGCTGACCAGCGCCAAGACCGGCTACGGGCTGGACAAGCTGCTGCAAAAGCTGGACGAGGTGCTCAGCGACCGGGTGCACACCATCCGGGTGCTGCTGCCCTACGATAAGCTGGGACTTGCCGCCCCCATGCGGGAGCGCGGCAGCGTGCAGGCAGAGGAATACCGGGAGGATGGGCTGTATCTGGAAGGCATCGTCAAGACCGAGGACCTGCACTGCTTTGAGGGCTATCTGGTCTGAGCGGCAGGCAGTTGCTGATCATCTCACATTATAGCAATTCAACTTTTTAATGCAACAGCAACAGCGTTGAATTGCATATCGCAAATATGCTGTTTGAATGTTGCACTAATTTCTTGTCTTGCGATAAAACAGGCGGCTGCGCAAAGTGCTGTGCAGCCGCCTGTTTTTTCATTTAACCAACATTGATATGCCCCACCGGCATGATCTTGCGCTTGTTGTCGTCCGGTTTGGCGGTCAGGCTCATGGCAAAGGCCACCGGGCCCACACGACCCATGAACATGACCAGCATATACAGGATCTTTGCCCCGTTATTCAGCTGGCTGGTCACGCCTACGGAAAGTCCCACCGTGCCAAAGGCCGAGCAGGACTCGAAGATGGCATCCACCACCGACACCGCGTCCGAGGTGTTGTAGTACACCACGATGGCCGAGCCGATTGCTGCCGCCGCGCCCAGCACGATAATGGTCAGCGCACGGTAGACCGTCTTAGACTCGATATGATGGTCGGCGATCACGCAGTCGTCGCGCCCCTGCGCCACGCTGCGGATGGTCAGGATGATGACTGCGAAGGTGGTCACCTTCACACCGCCGCCGGTAGAGCCGGGCGCTGCGCCGATGAACTGCAGCACGCTCATCAGCAGCTTGCTCAAGGTACCGCAGGAAGCCAAGTCCACGGTGTTCATGCCGGCGGTACGGGTGGATACCGACTGGAACAGCGAAGCCATCACCTTGCCGGGCACCGACAGCCCGCCCAGCGTGGCGGGGTTGTTCCACTCCATCAGTCCCAGCCCCAGCGCACCGCCCAGCCACAGGATCAGCGAGAAGGACAGCACCACCTTGGCGTGCAGGGACAGGCGGCGTTTTTGGTACCACTGGCACAGCTCCACCCAGACCATAAAGCCCAGACCGCCGGAGATGATCATGAATATGATCACCGCCTGCACATAGTAGTTGTTGACATAGGGCACCAGCGAGGAGTACGCCCCGAACCGTCCGAACAGGTCAAAGCCCGCATTGCAGAAGGCCGAAATGGCGGTGAACACGCTGATCCAGATGCCCTCCAGCCCGAACTGCGGCACAAAGGCGAACATCAGCAGCAGAATGCCGATGCCTTCAAACATCGCCGCCAGTCCCACAACGATCTTCAGCACGTTTTTGGCCTGATCGTAGCCGTCTGCCGAGACGCTCTCGCCCAGTAAGCGCAGGTCCCGGAAGCCCATGCGTCGGCGCATGGCCAGCGCAAAAAAGCTGGTAAGGGTAACAAGGCCAAGGCCGCCCACCTGAATGAGCAGCAGCACCACCGCCTGCCCGAACCACGTGAACTGCGTCCATGTATCCCGCACCACCAGACCGGTGACGCAGGTGGCACTGGTGGCTGTGAACATGGCATTGAGCACATCCAGCCGTCCGTGCCTGCTGGAAATGGGCAGGGTGAGCAGCAGCGTGCCCAGCGCGATCACGATAATAAAGCTGACGCAGATGATCTGGGTCGGGGTGCTCAGTCCCAGCTTTCTCCGCCGAACCGACCTCTGGTGCCGCAGCTTTTTGCGGATATTTTTTATCTTTTCCATAGCATCCTCCCTGCGCAGCACACAGCCGCCTTGCATTCCTTTATAGCATACACCATTTTGCCCGCAGGTTCAACTTGATTTTACACCCCGGTTGCGGTATTATAATATGGTACTGTATTTTGGGCGGCTGTCCTGTGCCCCCAAGGATGCAGGCTCCTGTCTCCGTAGCTCAGCTGGATAGAGCGTCCGCCTCCTAAGCGGAAGGCCGTGTGTTCGAATCACATCGGGGACGCCACTTAAAAATGCGAAGATCATTTTTCCATGGGAAAGACGATCTTCGCATTTTTCATTTTAAACCTATCACCAAAATCAGCCAGCGAATACCATTAGCAGAATTTTCAGTTCCGGCTAATCAAGCTCCATAGAGCACCTTATGCCCAATTCATCCGGCCGTAGCGGGTGGTCAACTGGCAGATCTCTTTCTGGAGCTTCTTGGTCAGCTGGGTCTTTTTCAGCCGCCAGCGCCAGTTTTGGCCTACGGTGGAGGGCTTATTGATGCGGGCGGCATTATCCAGCCCCAGCCAGTCCTGCATGGGAATGATGCACCTTGCCGCTGCACTGCGCAAAATCAGTGCGATCATGCTTTTATAAAGCTGCTCGTCCGGGGTGGCGTAGTCGTACAGGTAATCCCGCACCATGGCGCGCTCGGCGTCCGAGATGGTCTGGTACCAGGAGACCAGCGTCTCGTTGTCGTGGGTGCCGGTATACGCCACACTGTTCACCGGGTAGTTGTGGGGCAGGTAGTCGCTGGCGCTGCCGGTATCGCGGGAGTCAAAAGCAAATTCCAGCACCTTCATGCCGGGGAAGCCGCTGTCCCGCACCAGCTGCCGCACAGTGTCGCTCATGTAGCCAAGATCCTCGGCAATGATCTCCCGTTTGCCCAGTGCCTGCTCCACCGCGCGGAACAGTTCGATGCCGGGGCCTTTTTCCCAGTGACCGTCCACGGCGGTCTCGCTGCCGTAGGGGATGGAGAAATACTCATCGAAGCCGCGGAAGTGGTCGATGCGCACCACATCGTACAGCTCAAAGCAGTACCACAGCCGGGTGATCCACCACTGATATCCGGTCGCACGGTGGGTTTCCCAGCGGTAGAGCGGGTTGCCCCACAGCTGACCGGTGGGCGAAAAGCCATCCGGGGGAACGCCCGCCACCGCCGTGGGGATGTTGTCCTTGTCCAGCTGGAACAGCCCCGGGTTTGCCCAAGCGTCCGCAGAATCCAGCGCCACATAGATGGGGATGTCGCCGATGATCTGGATGCCCTTGCTGTTGGCGTAGGCTTTCAGCTTGCGCCACTGCTCGTCGAACTTGAACTGAAGATACTTGTGGTACTCCACCTCAAAGTACAGCTCCCGGCGGTAGTAGTCCATGGCGGGCTGCCAGCGCAGACGGATATCCTCTGCCCACTCGATCCACGGCTTGCCCTCAAAGCGGCCTTTCACCGCCATAAACAGGGCAAAATCGTCCAGCCACCACTTGTTTTTCTCGCAAAATGCCGTAAACGCCTCGTTGTGGCCGATGTCGCTGCGGGAGTACGCCAGCCGCAGCAGACGGCCGCGCTCGGTATACAGGCGGCTGTAATCAATGTCGT
>OCHE01001480.1_pt1 | contig 17250 bp, 17 predicted proteins | sample 1538681 | NCBI WGS metagenome assembly OCHE01 (sample SAMN04571717, study PRJEB22368) | human gut metagenome | biome: human gut; material: stool | host: Homo sapiens | place: Luxembourg | collected 2012-08-17
CGGCCAGTCTTCTGGCCGCCGCGGAGGGGTCAAGACCCCTCCCTACAAAACGACCCGCAAAGGGGCTTTACCCGATGGTCACGCTCCACTTGAACTCCTTGCTCTCGCCGGGGTTCAGCTCGATGTGATGGCCTGCCTCGTTGACGGAGTTGGCCCAGCCGTTCCAGGGCTCCATGCAGACGAAGCTCTCGGCGTCCTGCTGCCAGAGCACGCCGTTGGTGAAAACGCTCTCGTCAAAGCTGACCGTGACCTTGTGGCCGTTGCCGGAGTCGGTGAAGCGCATCGGGCTCTTGACGCCGGTCATCAGGCGGATGGAGTCGGCACTCCCCTCCTTGCGGGTCAGGGTAATGGTCTCGGGCGCGGCGGGCTGCTCGCCCTTGGCGCTTTCGCTGCAGGTGGCGGCGTCGATGTCAAACGCGACGTTGTCCAGCTTGCTGGCGGCGAAGTACGGGTGGAAGCCGACGCTGAACGGCAGGGCCTTGTCGCCGGTGTTGGCGACGGTCAGGGCCAGCGTGGCGGTGCTGCCGGTCAGGGTGTAGCGCATGGTCAGGGCAAAATCGAACGGGTAGACGAACTTTGTCAGACCGTTGGGGGTCAGGGTCAGCTCAATGGCGGTGTCGTCCGCGCTCTTGACCTGCCACGGCACGAGGTCGGCCAGGCCGTGGACCTCGATGGGATAGGCCGCGCCGTTGAAGTGGTGCACGCCGTCGTCCGGTTTGCCGCAGTTCGGGAACAGGATGGGGATGCCGCAGCGCGGGCGGTCCGTGGACTCGAAGTTTTTGTCGCGCAGCCACAGGTATTCGTCGCCGTTTTTGGTGAAGGATGTGGCCATGCCGCCCTTCTCGGGCGTGACGGTGAAGGCGTACTCGCCGTCGGTCAGGGTCAGGGTCTTGTAGGAGGCACCGTATTTTTCATAGGTGCCGGTAGTCAGAGTAGACATGATAAGGCTCTCCTTTGTATGCACGTAGGGGCCGCACATGTGCGGCCCGCAACTTTGTGGAAAGCACCCGATTGCGGGTAAGTTGCGGGCCGGGCATGCCCGGCCCCTACAGCGTAGTGGATTTTTCGTGTTTAATTATACCACAAACAGGCTTACAATACAACGCCATCCTTAAAGATCGAGATTTCGCGGAAGCCCTTCTTCTCGGCGCAGGTCTGCTTGCCGGAGGCAACGTCCAGCACGAGCTGGTACAGGTCGGCACCGGCCTCGTCCAGCGTGCGCTCGCCGTCTGCGACGACACCGGCGTTGAAGTCGATCCAGGTCTTTTTTCTGGCGGCCAGCTGGCTGTTGGTGGCAATTTTCAGCGTCGGCGCGGGGGCACCAAACGGCGTGCCGCGGCCCGTGCTGAACAGCACCATGTGCGCGCCCGCAGCAGTCAGCGCCGTGGCGGAGACCAGGTCGTTGCCGGGGCCGTACAGCATGTTCAGGCCCTTGGTGGTGACGGGCTCGCCGTAGTCGATGACACCCATGATCGGCGCGGAGCCGCCCTTCTGCACGCAGCCGCAGGACTTGTCCTCCAGCGTCGTGATGCCGCCCTGCTTGTTGCCCGGGCTCGGGTTGTCGTAGACGACCTCATTGTGGCTGATGAAATACTCTTTGAAGCCGTTGATCATCCTGACGGCCTTCTCAAAGACCTGCTCGTTCTGGCAGCGGTCCATCAGGAAGCCCTCGGCACCGAACATCTCGGGCACCTCGGTCAGCACGGTGGAGCCGCCGCGGGCGCACAGCATATCGCTGAAGCGGCCAATCGTCGGGTTGGCGGTGATGCCGGACAAACCGTCCGAGCCGCCGCACTTCATGCCGACGACAAGCTCGCTGGCAGGGATCGGCTCACGCTTAAACTGCGCGGCGTAGGCGGCCAGCTCTTTCAGGATCTCGCGTCCCGCGACCAGCTCGTCCTCAACGTCCTGGCAGGTCAGGAACTTGACGCGGTCATGGTCGTAGTCGCCCAGCTCGGCCAGGAACTGCTCATGGGTCAGGTTTTCGCAGCCTAGGCTCAGCACCAGAACCGCGCCCGCGTTGGGGTGACGCACCAGAGATGCCAGCAGCTTGCGGGTCTGTGCGTGGTCATGGCCGGTCTGGGAGCAGCCGAACGGATGGGTGAAGGTATACAGCCCGTCGATGCTGCCGGTCACAAGGTCCTGATTGTCGCGCACGAGCGCCTTGGCGCAGTCGTTGACGCAGCCGACAGTCGGGATGATCCAGATCTCGTTGCGGATGGCGGCGCGGCCGTCCTTGCGGCGGTAGCCCATGAAGGTGTCAGGCGCGGCGGGGGTCAGCGGGTGCACATTGGGGTGATAGCTGTACTCGATCTCACCGGAGAGGTTCGTGTGGATGTTGTGGGTGTGCATCCAGGTGCCGGGCACGGCGTCCGCCGTGGCGTGGCCGATGGGAAAGCCGTATTTGATGACGTTTTCGCCGCTTTTGATGGGCGCAATGGCCATCTTGTGGCCCTGGGGAATGTCCTCAATGGCGGTGACGGTGGTGTTATCGACGGGGACTGCCGTGCCTTTGGCGATGGGATGCAGGGCGACGACGACGTTGTCCTTGGGGTTGATCTTAATGGCGATAGGCATAAGATGTCTCCTTAGCTTCTGATAAAAGTGGGGCCGGAGGGCAACCTCCGGCCCCAATGGGGTACGTTTTAAGCCTTCCCCCTTGGGGGAAGGTGGCCGTAAGGCCGGATGAGGGGCGGGTGTGCGGGGGCAGACCGTAAACGGTCAATATCGGCAGACTCGGCCCTCATCAGTCGGCTGCGCCGACAGCTTCTCCCGATGGAGAAGCCTTTGGACGCTTACAGGCAGGAAGCATACGCGGCCAGTGCGCCGTTCTCGCGGATGTTGGTCAGATTCTTGACGGTGGCCTCCTCGAAGCCGGGAACCTTGGTCAGGTCCTGGCCCCACATCTGCTCGTTGGTCATGACGGCATGGACCAGCGTCGGGACGTCGTCGTTCTTGTGCTCGTTGTAGAATTCAAGGACCCAGCGGTCATCGGAGACGGTGTACTCGTTGCCCTTGGCGCGCTTGCAGACCAGACCCTTGTCGGTCAGTTCCTGCACATCATTGCTGTAGAAGGCAATGTAGGCGGCGAAGCTCATGGTCAGGCAGGCGGGCAGCTTGCCGTTCTTCCCGACGTACTCGAGGAAGGACGGCATGTTGCGGGCACGCCACTTGGAGGTGGAGTTCAGAGAGATGCTCATCAGCTCATGGTTGACGAACGGGTTGTTGAAGCGGTCCTGCACAGCAGCGGCGAACTTCTTGCAATCATCCTGATCCAGCGGCAGGATGGGCACGACCTCGTCCAGCAGCATCTTGTTCATGTAGCCCAGAACAGTGGCGTCGTGCATGCAGTCACGGACGATGTCAAAACCGGCCAGATAAGCGCCCAGCACAAAGCCGGTGTGCGCGCCGTTCAGGATGCGGACCTTGCGCTTCTTGTACGGGCTCATGTCGGGGGTCACAAAGACGCGGCTCTCGAGACCGGCCTTGCGGAAAGGCAACACGTCGTTCAGCTTGGTGTCACCCTCGATGACCCAGACGCCAAAGACCTCGCCGACGTCCAGCAGGGGGTCAGCGTAGCCGTGCTTCTGCTCAAGCTCGGCGACCTCCTTCGGGTCACGGATGCGGCCCGGAACGATGCGGTCAACCAGAGAACCGCAGAAGGTGCAGTCCTCATTGACGTACTTCCTGAAGCCGTCGTCCAGGCCCCACTGGTCAATGTACTGGTTGACGCACTTGAGCAGCTCCTTGCCGTTGTTGTCGATCAGCTCGCAGGCCAGCATGATGATGCCCTTCTTGCCTGCCTTGTAGCGGTGGTACAGCACCTGGGTCAGCTTGCCGGGGAAGCTGGATGCGGGCACGTCCTCCAGCTTGCAGGCGGGGTCGTAGACGATGCCTGCCTCGGTGGTGTTGGAAACGATGATCTCAAGATCGTCGCTGGCGGCGACGTCCATCATCTGCTTAAAGCCCTCCTCCTCATACGGGTTCAGGCAGCGGGAGACGCTGGAGATAACGCGCTTGTCATCGACCTTTTTGCCGTTTTCACTGCCGCGCAGATACAGGGTGTACAGACCCTCCTGCTCGTTGATCATCTTGGCCAGGCCGGGGGCGATGGGCTGGACCAGAACGCACTTGCCGTTCCAGTCGGCCTTCTCGTTGGCCAGATCGAACCAGTAATCCACGAACGCGCGCAGGAAGTTGCCCTCGCCGAACTGCAGAACCTTCTCCGGGGCGTTTTTCAAAATATAGCCGTTGTAGCCGGATTTTGCAAGAACTTCATAATTCAAGGTATCCATATTATGCTTCTCCTTAACATAAACAAATCTGGTGCGCAGCGGGGGGCTGCAGCACGTCCTGTTACCTGAATTATATTTTCTTTAGGCCGTTTCGTCAAGATTCATTCCGTAAACAGCGCACATATTTTGCGCAGTTTTGAGGCCAATTTTGGGATTCCGCATCTTGCACAACAAAGAACCGCACTTTTTGGCTATAATTTCGATTAACAAGCAATTTTTGCAACTTGTGCAAGGTAAAATAGTTATGTATAATAATAGCAGAGCATGCTGTTTTGGGTCATCTTTACAGCGCAAGGTATGTGCTATCAGGGCCCGGGGCGGCATTCCCCCGACTATCATTTATAACATCATTAAGGAGCGTCTGTACATGAAAGCATTTATGGACAAGGACTTTTTGCTGGAGACCCCTACCGCGCAGCATCTGTACCACGACTATTCGGCCAAGCTGCCCATCGTGGATTACCACTGCCACATTCCCCCGCAGGAAATTTATGAGGACCGCCGCTTTGAGAACATCGCGCAGGTCTGGCTGGGCGGCCATCAGGTGCTGGCCGACGGCAGCGACTACTATTTCGGCGACCACTACAAGTGGCGCGTGATGCGCTCCAACGGCGTGCCCGAGGAGTACATCACCGGTGACAAGCCGGATCGTGAGCGCTTTCAGAAGTTTGCCGAGAGCCTGGAAATGGCCATCGGCAACCCGATGTATACCTGGTGCCACCTTGAGCTGAAGAAGTACTTCGGCTATGAGGGCGTGCTGAACGGCGAGACCGCCGAGGAGGTCTGGAACCTCTGCAACGACAAGCTGCAGCATGACCCGAAGCTGACCGTCCGCGGCCTGATCGAGCAGAGCAACGTCGCCATGGTCGGCACCACCGACGACCCCATCGACTCCCTCGAGTGGCACAAGAAGATCAAGGAAGACCCGACCATCAAGGTCGTCGTCGCCCCGTCCTTCCGCCCCGACAAGGCCCTGAACATCCGCAAGGAGGGCTTCGCCGATTACATCCATAAGCTGGAGGAAGTTGTGGGCCGCAAGTTTGCCTGCGCAAATTGCGTTGTCAGTGCGCTGGAAGAACGCCTGGAGTTCTTCGTCGAGATGGGCTGCCGCGCTTCTGACCACGGTCTGGACTACATCCCCTTCGCCGAAACGAACGCTGAGAAGGCGACTGCTGCCTTCAAGAAGGCCATGGTCGGTGAGACCCTGACCAAGGAGGAAGGCGACGAGTACACCACCTACCTGCTGCTGAAGCTGGGTGCCCTGTACAAGAAGCACAACGTTGTCATGCAGATGCACTACAGCTGCCTGCGCAATGTCAACGACAAGATGTACCGCAAGCTCGGCCCCGACACCGGCTTTGATATGATCGCCGTGACCGATTGCAGCGCTACCATCAGCAGCCTGCTGAGCGCACTGACCAAAGAGGACGCCTGCCCGAAGGTCATCCTGTACAGCCTGAATCCCGCCGACTTCGACATGCTGGGCACCATTCTGGGTGCGTTCCAGGATGACGAGATCCCCGGCAAGATCCAGCTGGGCTCCGCCTGGTGGTTCTGCGACACCGACGACGGCATGTACCAGCAGATGAAGACCCTGGCCCGCTTGGGCCTGCTGGGCAACTTCATCGGTATGCTGACCGACAGCCGCAGCTTCCTGAGCTACACCCGCCACGAGCTTTTCCGCCGCCTGATGTGCAACCTCATCGGCAACTGGGTCGAGAACGGCCAGTACCCCAACGACGAGAAGTCTCTGAAGAAGATCGTCGAGGGCATCAGCTATTATAATGCTAAGCGGTATTTTAATCTGTAATTGAAGTAACGCAATAAGCAATAAAACCCCGCCCCGCCTGTTGATTTTGACAGGCGGGGCGGGGTTTTATTGGGTGCGGGCGAAGCCCGAAAAAGGCTCCCCATCAGGGGAGCTGGCCGCGCGTAAGCAAGGCCTGAAGGGTTTGCGAGCTTGCGGGAGCACCGCTTTTCCGGGCAAGCAGCTCCCTGACGATTGCATCAATCTCAAAGCACACCCCATCAAAATTCCGTATTACATCTAAATTGGAAAATCGCAGCACCTGTATCCCCTGCTGCTGCAAATAGGCGGTGCGGCGTTCGTCGTAGGCCTTGCCCGCATCCTCATAGTGCTGGCCGCCGTCCAATTCAACAGCTAATCCAGCAGCACAGCAATAAAAGTCCAGAATGTAGGGCTCTACGATTTTTTGGCGTGTGAACCGTGGGACATAAGCGCGCAGAAAATCGTACCACAGATGCCGTTCTTCTTTGGTCATGTCATGGCGGAGCTGACGGGCACGGGAAATCATTTCCTTGGATTGGGCCATGGTGGACTCCTTTTCTAAAGAGGTGACGCAGTGGCAATGGTAAGGCGGCCGAACCCCTCAGGCCTCACAAGCTCGGCCAGCTCCCCTGATGGGGAGCCTTTTTCGGGCGGCTCTGCCGCCCGTGCATGACCTTACTCACAGCTTTCCTGTTCCTCCGGCACCTCGGGCATCGTCCGCAGCTGCTCCAGCGTGATGCCATCCACATATTTATTGATCAGGTCATTCAGCCCGGACCAGAAGTCCAGCGTGTGGCACTGGCTGCGGTGGGGGCAGTCCACCGACGACGCCAAACACGGGATGGCCGTCAGCTCGCCCTCGACGGCGCGCAGGATCTCGCCGGAGGTAATCTCCCCTGCCGGGCGCGCAAGCCGGTAGCCGCCCTGCGCACCGCGCACGCTGGATACCAGCCCGGCCTTCGCCAGCGGGGTGACGATCTGCTCCAGATATTTTAAGCTGATGCGCTGCTTATCACTGATGTCCTTCAGCGGGATCAGGTCGTTGGGGCGGTTGGCCAGTTCCACCATCAGGCGCAGGGCATAACGGTCACGGGTCGAAAATTTCATGGTAAAGCTCCCTTTATCGGAATTAGTAACACTAATCATAGCATAATTCTAGGAATTTTGCAAGTTATCAACCTATTAAAATAGTAGGATATATGCAAAATGCCGAAATGTGCAATTTTATGCAAACAAGTGTTGACAGAATCGGCTCACAGGCGTATACTGTGAGCCATGGAAAGCAAACAACGCCGACCAAAGATTCAAGAAAGGGGTACAGAACCATGAATGCAGTCTGCTTTGGTATGATGATGTGCATGTGCATGATGCGTAAGCGTCCTGTGCCAGCTTTCTTGTGCGCAAATTACAGCGCGTAATGAAAACTTGCAGCGGGATGCCGGAAAGCCGACATCCCGCTTTTGTTTGGAAAGGAAGTTTGTGACTATGGAAAGAGGTTCCGTTTACAAGCAGCCCGGTGTGCGAATGTGACGCTTTGAGGGAAGCTGACCGTTCAAAACCAACACACCTGACGATATATAAAGGAGAATTTACCATGAAAAAACTGATTTCTGCAACGCTCGCCGCTTCTCTGGCCCTGTCGCTGGCCGCCTGCGGCTCCTCTGCTTCTACTGATTCCGTCGCCGCATCCTCTGAGGCTGCCTCCACCGAGAGCACCGCAGCTTCTTCCGCGGCTGCCGAGTCCACCGCCGAGACCGGCGAACTGGCTGGTACGACCCTGAAGGTCGCTGCCTCCCCCACGCCCCATGCCGAGATTCTGAACGTGGCCAAGGAGATTCTGGCCGAGCAGGGCATCGACCTCGAGATTGTTGAGTTCAGCGACTACGTCCAGCCCAACCTCGTCACCGAGAGCGGCGAGGTTGATGCCAACTACTTCCAGCACACCCCCTACCTCGACAGCTTCAACGAGGAGAACGGCACCCATCTGGTCAGCGTCGGCGCGGTCCACTATGAGCCGTTCGGCATCTATCCGGGCAAGAGCGATGATCTGGCAAACATTGCGGACGGCGCGACCATCGCCGTGCCCAACGACACCACCAACGAGGCCCGCGCTCTGCAGCTGCTGGCCGCCCAGGGCCTGATCACCGTCCGCGACGGCGCCGGTCTGACCGCTACGGTCAACGACATCACCGACAACCCCCACAACCTGCAGATCAAGGAGATCGAGGCTGCCCAGCTGCCCCGCACCGTGCAGGATGTTGACTTCGCCGTCATCAACGGCAACTACGCAATGGAGGCCGGCTTCTCCGTCGGCAAGGACGCTCTTGCTACCGAGGATGCTTCCTCCGAGGCTGCCCAGACCTACGCCAACGTACTGGTTGTGAAGGAAGGCCGCGAGAACGACCCCGCCATTCAGGCGCTGTACGCTGCCCTGACCAGCGACAAGGTCAAGGATTACATCAACAGCACCTACGATGGTGCGGTTGTGCCGATTTTCTAAGATAAAGCCTCGCACCGCCGTAAACGGGCACGGGCGGATATGGAATCCGCCCCTACGGTACGGCAGGCAACGAAATTGTAGGGGCGCATTCCATATGCGCCCGCTGGCAGCCGCAAAGAAAACCCTTGCAACCTGCCAGATTATAGAGTACAATCAATAGCGAATGAGTTTTTGCGCTCATTCGCTATCTTTGTAAATGAGGGAGAATCACCCATGATCGAACTGCAACACCTGACCAAGCGCTTTGCCACGCAGGGCGGCACGGTCGTCGCGCTGAACGACATCAACCTGACGATCCGGGACGGCGACGTCTACGGCATCATCGGTATGTCGGGCGCCGGAAAATCAACGCTGGTACGCTGCATCAATATGCTGGAGCGCCCGGACGAGGGAAATGTCATTGTCAACGGCAAGCAGATGCAGGACCTGCGCGCCGCCGACCTGCGCGCCGCCCGGCGTGAGATCACCATGATTTTTCAGCAGTTCAACCTGCTGATGCAGCGCACCTGTCTGCGCAATATCATGTTCCCGATGGAGCTGGCAAAGGTCCCCAAAGACAAGGCCGAGGCCCGCGCCCGTGAGCTGCTGGAGCTGGTCGGTCTGCCTGATAAGGCCGACGCCTACCCGGCGCAGCTGTCCGGCGGCCAGAAGCAGCGCATTGCGATTGCCCGCGCGCTGGCAACGGACCCGAAGGTGCTGCTCTGCGACGAGGCGACGAGCGCCCTGGACCCGAACACGACCCACGCCATTTTGCAGCTCATTCAAAAAATCAACCGTGAGCTGGGCATCACAGTCGTCATCATCACCCACCAGATGAGCGTTGTGGAGGAGGTCTGCAACCGTGTGGCCATTCTCGATAACGGCACCGTCGTCGAGGAGGGCGAGGTACAGGCTATCTTCAGCCATCCTACGTCCAAGGCGGCGCGGCGGCTCGTCTACCCCGCCGGCGTGTGGCCTTCGGCGGCACCCAGACCACCGACAAGCCGCTGGTGGCAAGCCTTGCCATTGAGTGCGGCGCGCTCGTCTCGATCATGGCGGCGGACACCCGCATTGTGAACGGCCAGACGCTGGGCAGCATGCTGCTGGCGCTGCCCGACGACGACAAGGCCGCCGCGGCACTGGAGTACATCAGGAACTATCCCGGCATTACTTTTGAGGAGGTGAACGGCTGATGGCAGAGCTTTTTGCAGGCAAGGAATGGCAGACGTTCTTGCAGATTTTGCCCACCATTCCGTTTGAAACATGGGAGACCGTCTGGTCCACCGTCGTCGCAACGCTGCTGGCGCTGGTCATCGGTCTGCCGCTGGGCGTCTGCCTGGTCACGGGCGAACAGGGCGGCGTGCGTCCCCTGCCCCGCTGGCTCATGGCGCTGCTGAACGGCTTGGTGAATCTGCTGCGCAGCGTGCCGTTTTTGATTTTGATGATCATTGTCATTCCGCTGTCCCGCGCCATCGTGGGCACGTCCATCGGTACGGTGGCGTCCATTGTGCCGCTGGTCATCGCATCGTTCCCGTTTGTGTCGCGTCTGGTCGAGACCAGTATGCGCGAGGTGGACGCGGGTGTCATTGAGGCCGCCCAGAGCATGGGCGCAACGCCGCTGCAGATCATCACCAAGGTCATGGTGCCCGAGAGCATGCCGAGCCTAGTTGCCAACGTGACGATTGCCGCCACGACCATCATGGGTTACGGCGCAATGGCCGGCATCATCGGCGGCGGCGGCCTTGGCAAGATCGCCATCAACTACGGTTACTACCGTTTTAACGTGGTGCTGGAGTTCTTTGCCACGGCGCTGCTGGTCGTGCTGGTACAGATTTTGCAGACCGTCGGCACAAAGCTGGCCATCAAGTGCGACAAGCGCATCCAGAAGTGATTTGAGGGAACCGAGATTTAACATATTTTTCAAATTGGCGTGACAGGGCGGACATAAATGCAGTGTATAGTATAACCAGAGTTAAGGGGAACGCCCCAAGACACATTACACTGCCGCCTTGGCCATGCCAGAAGCAATCGCTTCGGCCACGGCGCAGACAACCAACAAGGCCGTGAAGCCATTTGAATAGATACAAAAGCCTCCTGCATCGGTTGTGATGCAGGAGGCTTTTATTTTGGTGTGCCCGCCACTGTAAGGCGGACTAACGTTTGCGGGAAGGCTGCGGGCCGGGCATGCCCGGCCCCTACAAGGGAGGCGGGTGCCTTACAACCCGTTCACGTCCGCTATCAGCTGCTCCACGGCTTCGTCCTTTGTGGCCCAGCTGGTGCATACGCGCACGGCGGTGTGGTGCTTGTCGGGCTTGCCCATGTGGGTCATGGCGTAGGTCTCGGCCAGCTTGTCGTACCATTCGTCGGGCAGAACAAAGAACTGCTGGTTCGTCGGGGAGTCGTGCAGCACTTTGCAGCCCTTTGCCTCAAAGGCGGCGCGGATGCGCAGGGCCTGCTCGTCGGCTTTTTTCGCCATCGTGAAATACAGGCTGCTGCCGCTGCCGTCCTCGCCGTCCAGCAGAGCCAGGAACTGCTCGCCCAGCAGGCGGCCTTTCGCCAGCATGCCGCCGTGCTGCTTCAGGCAGTAGCGGAAATCGGGCTTCAGGTCGTCGTTTGTGATGACGACGGCCTCGCCGAACAGCGCACCGCACTTGGTACCGCCCAAGTAAAACACGTCGCAGAGCGCGGCGTAGTCCTGCAGGCTCAGATCGTTGGCGGGGCTCGTCAGGCCGTCCACGAACAGGTAGAGTCCCAGCTCGTAGCAGGCGGCGGAAATGTCGGTCAATTCCTCCTTATTATAAAGGGTGCCGACCTCGGTGGGGTTCGAGATGTAGACCATGCCGGGCTGGACCTCGTGCTCGTGGCTGGCGTTGGCGCGATGCTCCTCCACGGCTTTGCGGATCTGGCGGGCCGTGATCTTGCCGTTTTTGCCGGGCAGCGCCAGGCACTTGTGGCCTGTGGCCTCGATGGAGCCGGTCTCGTGCACATGGATGTGCCCGGAGTCGGCGCACAGCACGCCCTGCCACGGCTTGAGCGCCGCGGCAATGACGGTCAGATTCGCCTGGGTCGCGCCGACGAAAAAGTGTACGTCGGCGTCGGGAGCGTCGCACAGGCGCTTGATCTGCGCGGCGGCCTTGGCGCAGTATTCATCCTCGCCATAGCCGGGGGTCTGGTCGAAATTGGTCTTTTGCAGAAGCTCCAAAACCGCGGGGGCCGCGCCCTCGCCATAGTCACATTCAAAACGAAGCATATTTTTGACTCCTTAGTAAAGTATTGCACGCTTTGCAGGGGCGGACAGTATTTGCCCGCGGAGCCTTCCGGTTGCGGCAAGGCTGGCGGGCCGATGCGAGCATCGGCCTCTACAGGTACGGGCAAATCTCCAATCGACCCACGCCGCGGGTGTTGCTATAATTATAACACTGTGATTCCCCACTTGCAAGTTTCGCCGCGGTACGCTATAATAATTCTACTTTTGGATAGAAAAGAGGAATTGTATGGATCCCCAAAATCAACGCGAAAGCTTCGGCTCACGCCTTGGCTTCATTCTGGTCAGCGCGGGCTGTGCTATCGGCATCGGCAACGTCTGGCGCTTCCCCACAGTCACCGGCCAGTACGGCGGCGGCATCTTTGTGCTGTTCTATCTGCTCTTTCTGGTGCTCATGGGTCTGCCGGTCCTGACGATGGAGCTGGCCGTGGGCCGTGCGGGCCGCGGCGCGGCGCGCAGCGCCTACAAGGCGCTGGAGCCCGGGGGCAGCAAGTGGCATATCCACGGCTGGTTCTGCATGGCGGGCTGTGTGCTGCTGATGATGTACTACACCACCGTCTCCGGCTGGATGGTCGACTACTTCTTCCGCTTCCTGACCGGCAGCTTTGACGGCCTGACCTCCGAGCAGGCCGCAGGCGTCTTTGGCGAGATGCTCTCGAACCCTGTCGAGATGGTTTTCTGGATGGTCGTCATCACGCTGGCGGGCTTTGTCGTCTGCGGGCGCGGCCTGCAGGGCGGTCTGGAAAAGGTCGGCAAATGGATGATGAGCGCCCTGCTCGTATTGATCCTTGTGCTGGTTGTGCACAGCTTCACGCTGTCCGGCGCGGGCGAGGGTCTGGCCTTCTACCTGCTGCCCGACTGGTCCCGCGCCACCGGGCAGGGTCTGGGCAGCGTCATTACGGCGGCCATGAACCAGTCGTTCTTTACCTTAAGCCTCGGCATCGGCGCAATTGAGATTTTCGGCAGCTACATGGACCGCGGCTTCACCCTGCCGGGTGAGGCCGCCCGCATCTGCGTGCTGGACACCTTTGTGGCGGTCTGCGCGGGCCTTATCATCTTCCCGGCCTGCTTCTCCTTCGGCATCTCGCCCGACGCGGGACCGAGCTTGATTTTCATCACGCTGCCCAACGTCTTTACAAACATGGCGGGCGGACGCCTGTGGGGCGCGCTGTTCTTCCTGTTCATGACGTTCGCCAGCTTCTCCACGGTCATTGCGGTGTTTGAGAACATCATCGCCTGTGCGCGGGAGAATTTCGGCTGGGACCGCCGCAGGGCTTGCCTGGTGGGCGCGGCGGCGCTGGTCGTGCTGGGCCTGCCCTGCGCGCTGGGCTACAACGTGTGGAGCGGCATCCAGCCCTTGGGCGCGGGCAGCACCGTGCTGGATTTTGAGGACTTCCTTGTCAGCAACATTCTGCTGCCGGGCGGCAGCCTTGTTTATCTGCTGTTTTGTGTCACCAAATGGGGCTGGGGCTTCGACAAATACACCGCCGAGTGCAACACCGGCAGCGGCCCCAAAATGCCGCAGTGGGTCAAGCCCTACTTTAAATACGTTCTGCCGGTCCTGATCGCCGTCATTCTGGTGCAGGGTCTGCTCTGAAGCAAAATGCCGCGCGGCTCCCTGTGAGCCGCGCGGCATTTGTTAATTGCGGTTTACCTCCGGGTTATCGGTGCGCCCCAGCAGATAGTCTATACTGACGTTATAGAAGTCGGCCAGCTTGACCAGCCTTTCTGCGGTCAGCTCAATAACGCCGTTTTCATACTGAGAGTAGGTGTTCTGGGATACGTGGAGGACACTGGCAAGATCGCACTGACGAAAATCGTGATCTTCCCGTAGGCTTCGTATGTTCGGATATTCCATAGGTTGACTACCTCCTTACGACTATTATCGTTATCTTGGAGGCAGATATCGACATTTATCTGTAATACAGATATAATAGATTGCATAACAATAGGAAGAAACGATACGACGGAAAGTAAAGGGCGTTCTACGGCCCTTTGTCTGCCTGCGGGCGGGCTGCGTATACGATTGCAGGAGTCCTTCTATGTTGTCAAACCATGAAATTGCATTTTTTGAGTATCGGCTCACGCCGACTGCGCGTTCAGCCAGCGGTGCAGCTCGTCCCGGATGGCGGCAAACGCAGCGGCGGTGTCCGGGTTATCGGTTTTAAAATCCAGCAGCCGCCACAGCCAGCCCTGCTCGTCCACGATGCGCAGGCTCTCGGGATAGCACAGCTCAAACACAAGCGACGCATGGCCGACGGCGTTGTCGGCGGGGTACTGCTTTAAGCTGTGCAGCACGCAGTGGTGGGCGTAAAAGGCGTCCAGCACGGCGGGCGTCACCGGGCTCCGGCGCAGCGCCGCAGTGCTGACGTTGTAAATTTCCTCCATCGGTGTCTCGACGTTGACCCGCAGAATGTCGATCTTGTCGGCGTCGCGCAAAATCTGGCAGAACAGACGCGTGCGGTCATCCAGCGCCTCCGGCAGACGGAACGCGCTGTGCCATTCCACAGCGGTGCGCAGCAGTGCGTCGGCACCGGCATCGTCCAGATAGTCCCGGATGCGTCCCTCGTCGAACAGCACCGCGACGCTCAGCGCGGCGTGGCTGACCGACTGTGCATCGATAAATGTGTTGTAGCGGCGCAGCTGCTCAAAGCGGCCTACATCGTGCAGGATGCCGGACAGCCACGCCAGATCGACATCCTCCGGCGGCAGGGCCAGGCTTTGGGCAATGCGGGCGCAGAGCGCCGCCACGCGGTAGGTATGGTCGATTTTCAATTTGACCTTGGCGTCAGCGGTGTTGTAGTGCGCGGCATAGTCGGCAAAGGCCTTTTGTGCGCGGGCACGGTCAATTTTCATACTATCACTTCCCTGTTTCAGTGTACCACATCCGGCAAAATGTGTAAACTGCAATGTTTATAAAATTTACTCCACAACGAATGACATTTTTGGATAAATAGTTTAAAAATCCTTGACATCGGGGCAAAAAGACGCTATTCTTAAAGTAGTAAATCGCGAGGAAGGCGGTGCATACGATGAACGCCAAAGGGGACGCAAACCGCAGTGTGCGCATGACCAAGCAGCGGCTCTACCAGGCGCTTATTACGCTGTTGCAGCAGAAAAGTCTGCGGGAAATAACAGTCCGGGAGCTGACCGAGTTGGCAGGGATCAGCCGCGGCACATTCTATTTTCACTACGCGGACATTTATGCCCTGATGGACCAGATGGAGGCCGCCCAGCTGGCACGGCTGAACGACCTGATGGACTCCCTGATCCCCAGCATCTCGCAGGAGGACGCGCCCCCCGCGCTGGTGGCGCTGTTCACCTACATGACCGAGAACCCCGACCTCTGTCAGGCCCTCTACGGCAAAAGCTGGGAGTCGGAGTTTACCCGCAACGCCAAAAAGCTGATTGCAGAGCGCTGCCTGGGCGAGTTTGCACCCGACGGCGGCACCGAGGAGCAGAAATATATGCTGGCCTTTGCGGTGAACGGCTGCTTTGGCACGATTGTAGCCTGGCAGGAGGCCGGTTTTCAGCCGCCCGCGGCGGAGATCGCCCGCATCACCTGGCAGGCCATCCGCGCTGTGAAGGAGCGGATGTGAGCGAAGCAAGTTTCCCTTGCTTGCCTTGCCTTTTGGGGCAAGACGGGGTATAATATAATTACAAGTACGCCCGCCTGACCGGGCTGATGAAGGAGAGCTTTACGATGGGTTTCTTTGATTTTCTGAAAAAGTCTGCCGAGCCTGCCGCCCCCGCGGCCCCAGCCTTCCCCGTGACCCTGGCTGCTGATGCCAAGGGTACCGTTGTGGCGATGGAGAACATCCCCGACGAGGTGTTTGCACAGGGCATCCTGGGCAAGTGCTGCGGCATCGACCCTACCGAGGGCAAAATTTACGCCCCCGCGGACGGTGAGATCACCCAGGCCCCCGACAGCGGCCACGCGCTGGGCATCATGACCACTGCCGGTGTTGAGGTACTGATCCATGTCGGCGTTGACACCGTCGAGATGAAGGGCGACGGCTTCAGCCCGAAGGTCAAGGAGGGCGACAAGGTCAAGAAGGGCGATCTGCTGCTGGAGATGGATCTGGACAAAATCGCGGCTGCCGCTCACCCCGCCGTGGTGATTACCGTCGTCACGAACACCGATGATTTCAAGGACGTCGAGGTCGTGGCCTCCGGCGCCGTGGAGCCGGGCGCGGATCTGATCAAGATCAGCAAGTAAATTTTTACCGATAAAAAAGCGGGCACCCGATTGGGTGTCCGCTTTTTGGCTTCCCCCGAGGGGGAAGCTGTCACCGTAAGGTGACTGATGAGGGCAGAGCTTGCCATGGCTGCCCGTTTGCGGTTCGCAATCGGCAGCTTACCCCTCATCCGGCCCTGCGGGGCCACCTTCCCCCACGGGGGAAGGCTTTAGGATTTTGCAGCCTCGCAGAGAATACGCTTTTTCTTCATATCGATCACTCCTGTCTGGGTGTTTTTTGAGTACAGCTACAGTATACCCGGTACAGATGAAAGAACATTGAAGAAAGCGTGTAAAACCTGGGGGGAATCGTGTGGATAAAATTTGAAAGGCTTGACAATCCGCGGTGGGCGTGTATAATAGGTTTGGACATAAAAACAGGGGCGCTGAGGGGCATCCTCGGCTGAGATCGAAACAAACCGCAGTTTCGGGTCGCCTTGAACCTGATCCGGGCAATGCCGGCGTAGGAAGTTTGACCCAACACGTCATAACGCTTTTGCGCCTGCAAGTGTACCTTGCGGGCGCTTTCCTGTTTTTACGTTACATTTTTTGAGGAGTGGATACCATGTCCAAAACCTATTCCAAGACCCGCACTCTTGTGGAGTGCGCCCTGATGATCGCCCTGGGCACCGTGCTGGCGAACATCAAAATTTTTGAGATGCCCAACGGCGGCTCTATCACCCTGCTGAGCATGCTGCCGTTCATTCTGGTCTCCTACCGCCACGGCACAAAATGGGGACTGTTCACGGGCTTTGTCAACAGCCTGCTGCAGATGCTGCTGGGCTTCTACGCGCCCCCGGCTCCCGGCCTGCTGCCGCTGGTGGGTATGATCCTGCTGGACTACGTGCTGGCCTTCACCCTGCTGGGCCTGGCCGGTGCGATTGCCAAGCCGTTCAAGAACCGTTTGGTCGGCGTGGCCGTCGGCACGGCAGCGGTGTGCGGCATCCGCTTCCTGTGCAGCTTCCTGTCCGGCGTGCTGATCTGGGGCAACCTGAGCGACGGTCTGCCCGCCTGGACCTACAGCCTGACCTACAACGGCAGCTACATGCTGCCCGAGACCATCCTGACCACGGTGGCCGCGGTGCTGATCTACAAGGCAGCCCCGCAGCTGTTTGCCGCGCAGGAGCAGTAAGCGCTAAATAATTTTCCCGGTACGCACGGCGTACCGGGATTTTTGTTGATTGC
>OCHE01001494.1_pt1 | contig 17095 bp, 17 predicted proteins | sample 1538681 | NCBI WGS metagenome assembly OCHE01 (sample SAMN04571717, study PRJEB22368) | human gut metagenome | biome: human gut; material: stool | host: Homo sapiens | place: Luxembourg | collected 2012-08-17
AGTATAATTATAGTAATGGGTACAATACGAAAGGATTGATTTCTATGTACTATAACGAAAAGCGAAAAGCAATTACAGCAAAGTATGTGAAAACACACCTTGATGACATCAAGATTCGCGTTCCAAAGGGACAGCGTGAAAAGCTGAAAACTATTGCAGCTGAAATGGGTATGAGCATGAATCAGATGTTCATTACAGCTGTTGAAGAATACATTGAAAAGAATTATAAGCCGGAATCGGAAAATTAAACAGCTTAAGGAAAATGTGCTATGGCTAAAACTATCCAAGAAAAATTAATAAAAAAACTTCAAAAATTAGAAGAATATATCTCTGCTTATCAAGAAAACAAGGACATCCTCGTTTCTTTTATTGAAAAGTATATTGAATGCGAAATATGCTATAAGGCTTTACTATTAGCATATCGAACTGAAAAGAAGCAAGATATTAAGGAATCTTCACTGAAGATAAATTTAGCGGATGCAAAAAAAATAATGGTGCATTTCAATTACAATATAGATGAGAATACCTTAAAGTGTTTGTTTTCCAGCAATGAAAAGAAAAATGAAATGTCAGCTAAAAAAATACGAGATAATATACTACACAAGTTATCAGAAAAAGCTATTTCTGAAGTAATAGAAAGATTCGATGAACTTGATGATTATATGAATCAGTTTTTAGCTTTATTCAGTGAAACAAATTGAAAAATCAGAATTTGACAGTCAGGAGGTCAATTTATGTGGTATGATAAATTGATACAGAATAATTCTTTAAAACAACTGTATAGAGATGTTCCAGCGTTGAAAGATGTTGAAATAAATAAAATCTCCTTGAAAAGAGATGGTGAGGAAGTATCTATCATTTTCGAACTACCAATTTATCCAGATAACCCGCCTGCGAAGTGGAATGACTGCAATACTGTTTCGGTTGAAATATCATTTTCTGTTATATCAGAGTTTGAATTGGCACTAAAGGAAGGCTATATGCATGGAAATATCAACATTTCTTCCCAAGATGGTAATTTGAAAATAAATATTTCAGGAAATTTAAAATGCTCTTTCGTAGCTGAAACAGCAGTCATTCAAAGATTTAGTGCTTATCTAAAGGAAAATATAGACACATAAATTCCAGTTTGTAGAACTTATTCCAACTCTCCTTTTTTTCTCATATGCTCAGGTTCATCACGCAAGTTGGCAAGATAATCGTCAATGGTCTGACTTGCCTTCTCCAGATTAGCATACTCTTTTTTGAGATAGCGGTATTCTTCATAGAGTTTTTTCCGCTCTTCATACAATGACTGTCGCTGACGATCAAGCACAGTTTCTGACGGAAATCTGCCGTCCGGATACAATAATTTTAACTGACTTCCAACGCTCTTGTACTTCTCCAGTACAGGAGCGTTTTTCTTTGCATATTCTTTTTGTTTCCATGCTGAAAGGGACTTGTACTTGTCATGATACGGTTTACTGCGTTGAAATTGTCGGACAAATTCTACCTGGTTTTGTCAATATCACTTGACACATTTTATTCGAACAAGAATTATGCAACGAGAAAGATATGATCATAGTAGAGCTTTCTTCGGGTTGACGGAGGCAGCCCGCCGTTGGCGGTGCAGATTCCCCACATACTTTCACAGCGTGCATTATCATGACATCTTCCGCCGGCACTGTTCATGCTTTGAATGATCCCATATTTCTTTACAGCAGCTCGGTACTCTTCGCTTGTATACTGACTGCCCCTGTCCGAGTGGATTATACAGCCTTTTATATCAGGATATGATTTGTTTGCGTTTTCAAGAGTATGGCAGCAGAGCGAAACTCTCATATTATCTTCAGTAGCTATCCCCAGCGGCATCAGATCAAATTGGTCTTCTTCGTGGATCTTCATCATTTCATCTGCAAGTGCCTGATACTTCCAGGGGGCGTTTTTATGGCTGAGATGATCATAAAATGCTTGTCTTGTAACCTCCAAAGCCTTGCAGTAAAAACTGATCCTACCGTCAGCAGATGCTTCCTCCAGAAATTCATTAAGCTCTTCAAGCTCACGGTTTTTCTTTTCAAGCTCTTTGATCCGTTTGTTTGCTGCCTGAAGCTTGCGAGCTTTATTGCCTGCTTTTTAAACTCTTCATCATATTGTTTTCCTGTTCCCATTGATGACACACTCCTTTGTTTTTATTATACTTTGATTGTTTTGTATGTGTCAAGTTTTATTATACAGGATTATTCCAAGCCTGCGGAGCGGAAAACTAACCGCCTGAAAAGAAAAGACCTGAGAAATGCTTATTAGCTAATCTCAGGTCTTTGTCTGTTATTCAGGCAGTTATTTTGTTGCACGCCATAATGCCGATCTGAACCTCAGCGTAACGGAAAGCGAGTGTGTCATTAGACTTTGGGCTATTGGACTGCAATCAGCCTATATTCCAAAATCGTTCAAAGAAAGCCTTTAGCTTCTCAATGACTGTTTCTTTCTTCGCCTTGCGGTGGCCGCCTCCACCGCCGAAACGGGACACGGCAGGCAGTATTTTGTCTATGTCCGTACCTGTTGTCTTGATACCGCCGTCACGGAAAGCACCATCAACAAATGCTCTTGTTTCAGCATCTTTGAGCTTTTCTTCTGTGATAAGAGTGACAAGTGCCTTTTCACGCTCCTCAGCGACATAGCTATGCCACTCATTCATTACATCATCTACATCGTTAATGCCGTTAATGAAATTCTCGATAAGGTCTTTCTTGCTTCTCAGCTCAGGGCTGGAATCAACCGCCTTCTGAATGGTGATAAGCACTTCCTTATCCGTACAATGACTGTCGTGATACTTTGTTACAAGCATAAGAATATAGTCGATATTGATCTCTATCTGCTTGATAAGCTCTATTTCAAAGACAATATCATCGTCAATATCGGTCAGCTCACCTTTTTTACGGCGTTCAGCCCATTCGTCACGCAAGTCCTGATACCGTCCGAGGTAGTCCTGAAAATCTCTATCCGAGATGATCTCTCTGCCCTCAAACTCATCAAAGCTCACAAGCAGATTACGCATACGCAGGATAGCGCCGAGTAGAGCTATAAACTCCTTCTGCCGTTCTTCTCCTATGATCTGCGGTTCGTCAAGCGGAAAATCTTTCAGCAGCTTGTCTATCATATCCACATAGCCGTCAACGTGCTTGCCCTTGCTGTCCTCATAGCCGTTGTAATAATCACCGAAACTCTGCAAGGTCACAATACCGCCGGCTTCTTTATCTCCAAAAAGGGAGATAGCAGCGTCCGTCCGCTTCTGCAATGCTCTGAAACATACGATATTGCCGAATGTTTTGATAGAGTTGAGTATGCGGTTAGTACGGCTGTACGCCTGTATCAGACCGTGCATTTTCAGGTTTTTATCTACCCACAGCGTATTGAGTGTAGTTGCATCAAAGCCTGTCAGGAACATATTGACTACAATCAGTAGGTCAAGCTCCTTATTCTTCATACGGAGTGAAACGTCCTTATAGTAACTTTGAAACTTGTCGCTTGACGTATCGTAATTGGTGTTGAACTGCTTGTTATAGTCACTGATAGCTTTTTCAAGGAAATCTCTTGAAGTGGAATCGAGTGCAGAGGTATCTTCGGGATTTTCTTCATCAAGGATACCGTCGGGATCTTCCTCATTCGCTCCGTAGCTGTATATTATCGCTATTTTCAAAGATTTTTCGGGGTGAGCAGTCATCTGTTTCAGAAATTCCTCATAGTAGAGCTTGGCAGCCTGCACCGAGGATACCGCAAATATGGAGTTGAAACCGCTAACACGCTGTTTCTGCTTGATCTCCTGCACCTGCTCACGCTTTTTCGCATCAGCCACCTCTGAAACATTTGTCAGCACGTTATAGCTGTATGTGCGCTCAAAAGCCTTACGGTAGGTCTTTTGGTCAAAGTGGTCTAAGATATATTCGGTCACAAGTGAGATACGTTTCGGGGACATATATGCCTTTTCACGGTCAATGTTCCATACTTTGACATCTTCGATATCTTCTTCTTTGTCCATAGTTTTGATATAGTCCACACGGAACGGAAGAACATTCTTGTCATTGATAGCGTCAACGATCGTATAGGAATGAAGCTGATCTCCGAAAGCTTGTGCCGTGGTGCGTAGGTTCGGATTTTTGCTTGTACCCGAATTGATAGCAAATATAGGCGTACCTGTAAAGCCGAATAGGTGATACTTCTTGAATTTCTTGGTAATTGCCTGGTGCATATCACCAAATTGACTTCTATGACACTCATCAAAGATTATGACTACGCGCTTGTCATAGACTTCGTGGGTATTATTCTTTTTGATGAATGTAGCGAGTTTCTGAATGGTAGTGATGATGATACGGCAGTCAGGATTTTCGAGCTGTCTTTTCAGAACCGTAGTCGAGGTATTGCTGTTGGCGGCACCCTTTTCAAAACGGTCATACTCACGCATCGTCTGATAGTCAAGGTCTTTACGGTCAACGACAAACAGCACCTTGTCGATATATTCGAGCTTTGAAGCCAGTCGAGCCGACTTGAACGAGGTCAAGGTTTTGCCCGAACCTGTTGTATGCCAGATATATCCACCGCCTGCAACAGAGCCGTATTTCTTGTAGTTATTGGCAATTTCTATACGGTTGAGTATTCTCTCTGTTGCAACGATCTGATACGGACGCATAACGAGCAGCAGATTTTCGCTTGTGAAAATGCAGTATTTTGTCAGTATATTGAGGATAGTATGCTTTGCGAAAAAAGTCTTTGTAAAGTCCACAAGATCAGGAATGACCTTATTGCTCGCATCAGCCCAAAAGCTCGTAAACTCAAAGGAATTGCTTGTTTTGGTCTTTTTCTTAGACTTGCCCGCTTCTTTCACGGCATTGAAACGAGTAGTGTTGCTGTAATATTTCGTATTCGTACCGTTGGAAATAACAAATATCTGCACATACTCAAACAGCCCTGAGCCTGCCCAAAAGCTGTCACGCTGATAGCGGTCTATCTGGTTGAACGCTTCACGGATAGGCACACCACGTCTTTTCAGTTCGATATGCACAAGTGGAAAGCCGTTGACAAGCACCGTCACATCATAGCGATTCTGCCGTTTTCCAGTATCGACCTCATACTGATTGATAACTTGCAGATGATTGTTGTGGATATTCTTCTTGTCGATCAGCGTGATATTTTTCGACGTGCCGTCATCACGTTTCAAGACCTTTACGCTATCTTCCTGTATCGTCTTTGTTTTCTCAACGATACCTTCGTTATTATTAGCTATTACAGTATTAAGGAACAAGCTCCATTCATCGTCTGAAAACACATAATTATTCAGCTTTTCAATCTGGTGACGAAGATTATCAACTAAAGCGCTTTCATTGTGAATAGAAAGATATCCATATCCTAATTCTTCAAGGCGATGAATAAATTTCTTTTCAAGCTCAGTTTCACTTTGGTATGTATCTGCACTTCGAGGTTCAGGAGTATACTCTGTTACTACTGTATTCTCATTCGATTGGGATATAATATTAATATACGACATTATGTTCCTCCTTAAACCGACCAAGACAATTCTCTTGTTGCTGCTGTTAACTCTTCTTTTTTTCGTTTATCATCAATATTATCAAGTATTCCAACTATCAACCTTCTAAGAGATGTATACTTTTTCATTCCAACTTCTTCGTCAGTTGAACTACTATGAACAATATCACTTAATTCGCTAAATAGCTGATAACCGTTAGCTGAGAACTCTTGTGGAATGATTGAACATTGACCATTTACTCTTGTAAGCAACTCCCGAAAGTTTAGCGTTTTTCCGTTTCTGTCCTGGTATGCGACGCCGTTATCTTTTGCGACATCAACCGTTACCATTTCATATAGCTTTCTTAAATATACCAGAGCACCTGCACCTAATTGATCATAGTAAGCCTGATCAGCCTTAATAAGTAAATCAGAATACTCCTTTTTATACTTTAGAGGTTCCGGCTCGACTTCTGATGAATACTTAATATGTCTATGTAGTAATCTAACTTTAGCAGTAGGCAATATGTTTACGCTCTTTTTTCCTTTTGTCAAACTCATTCCTTCAACTTGAACTAAAAACCATACTGGCACAGAAGTCTTACCACAATATTGACAAGTTAACCGACAATCAATGCTTAGTAAGTCGGCGTTAATAGGCATAAAATATAGTAATTCGTCAGAATAGAATTGATGAACCTGATTACAATTATTACACTTTTGATTAAGAAAAACTTTTCCAACTTCAATTTTATAACTTTTTCCTATTTGAGCAGAATTTTTCGGAGCAAAATTATCTACAGCAATAAATTCTTTCATAGGTTCTTTACTTAATATATCGCTTAATCGCATAGCTACCCCCATGTATTTCCTTCATAGATTTATTTTGACTATTATTATTGACACAATCAGTATGATGCTCGCTCTTTTGTTATCCATTTTATTTGTTTATCAGTCAATGGAGTTTGAGAGTAAATCCACCGTTTGCAGTGTGTCACAACAGCTTTATTGACATATTTTATATCTTCTGGTCTTAACTCCGTTAGGCGGTTATAAAAGCCTCTCCTTGTATTATCATAAGGTTTCATAAACAGCACTATATTGGGTGATATAGGCATTATTACCTCGTCGAGTTTGACCGGCTGATTTGTCCCAAATAAGATAACAGGGCTATCGCTTGTAAAAAACACCTCTGAATCAGCCACACCGATCTGGAATGACATATCCTCAAAGAACCACATAACAGGGTTTAGGAGGTTTCTTTCCTCAGTATCGAGAGCCTTATATATCGGCAAGCAAGTTTGCAGTGCAAGATTTCTCGCTGATATTTCTGTTATCTGGTCTCCGAAAAACTCTAATGCTGTTTCCTGAGCGGTTTGTAATATATCGGGATTTCTAACGATCATCGTCGAGAGAAAGAATACCAATAATGCTTTTTCTTTCGGGGACAAAAAGCATAATGTGTGATAATTGGCTTCGATTCGGGATTTTGAGATGACAGAACGAAAAGTTTTGGCGAACTCTCCCTCATAGATACCAAAGCTCTTTTCTATCAGATTTCTGTATGCAAAAGCTCCCGAACTATCCCTAAACTCATAAAGGTGTTTCTGATAGCACACACTTTTTGTAGGAACAGGCACGGGAGTTTGCTTGCCCGATAAAACATCGTATTGGTATATGCGTTCTCCGTCCGAGGAAAACTGTTTCAGGTAGCACTGAGGGATATAGTGTTCATCGGTCGTAGGCTTGTTTTGTGCCATTTACTGCTCCTTAAAGGAAAGAAGTTTATCCCTATAATACTCATACTGTTTCCGTCTTGCTTCGATCTCCGCAGGCAAGCCCTCGGAAATATCATTACATAGCTTGTCAAAACGGTCAAGGATTGATACTATTCGCTTTTGTTTTTCAATTGTCGGGATAGGAATTTTATAAGTTGAAAGTTTAGCTGTATTTATAATTGGCAAGCCCCCACCATTATTGACATTATTTCTGCACCATTCGCCAAAGTTGAAAAAAAGATAAAAAACAAATTTTATATTTATCTTACTGCTATACTCTTGTTTCAATGAAAAACAGGTTATTTGTTGGTTACATACAAAATTTGTTTTAATTAATGCGTGTTCTCCAATAGTCGCAGTTGTAGACATGATCAACGAATTGGCAGGAAATATACCTGATTTTTTTACGCCTTTTCTTGCGATATGTTGTATAGAATTTGAAAGAATACGACCATTTTCTCTTATATCGTCCATGCGAAACCACGGAATGATGCCATTTTCCCAATATTCTACATTGGATTTTGATGGTGTATAGCCATTACGAATATCGAAAATCTCCTTGATTGTTCGCCATTCACACTCATTTGTCCCCCCCTCGTGTACGTCGAAGTCTAACAGGAAGTCACGATAGTATTCATACTGCTTTTTGCGAGCTGTAAGCTCTTTTTCAAGTTCCTGCTGTAAGGCGGTTACGCTTGTACTGTATTCGTCAAGTATCTTGACAATTTCAGCCTGTACCTCCAAAGGCGGTACAGGAATTTTGAAGTCCTCTGTAACATGAAGTGAAATCTGAGGGAGAGAGCCCATTCCAGAAGCCGAATCTCTGAAATGCTGCGTATTATTCTGTAAAAAATAGTACAAATATTTTACAGTGATTTTATTTTCAGCAGTATATGCCCACATTTCATTCTTAAATGTAAAGGGCTTTTCGTAATATATGAAGTCAATAACCCCTCTTGACTGCACCAACACCGCAGGAACTCTTGTTATATTTGCATTAGGAATATCTTTTTCGTGTGCGTTGATTACTGTTTTGCCGCCTGCAAATATTCTAATTTCACCGTCAGGCGAGTCTATTTCTTTCATCTTGCCAGCAGTTATTGGTGTACCTTTCAACCTTGTGAAATAGTCCTTTATTGCAACATACTTCACTCCGTTAGGGCAAAGCTCTTTTATAAGTTGTTCAAGTTTGGTCATTGTTATCACCTATATTAAGCTAATCTCTTTTCTAATTTTCTTTTCAACTTCTCTATCATTTATAAGTTGATATAGTTTTTTTAATGTGTCTGCTGTTTCGTATAATTTGTTTTTTTCAGCCCAATCATGCACTTTTTCTTGAAATATATCAAGCGACATACAAGATTTTTGATCAAAGTTGTTATCTTTTAAGCCATTTAAAGCAATTTGCTGACGATGCATCGCTTGTAATAGTTTTTTATAAACTATAATAAATTCAGCCATATATTTGGATACAGAGCTTTTAAATATTAGTTCAACTTCAATGGCACTTTTTTCCAACTCTTCGCATTTAGTTAGAAATAAGTTTTTTTCTTCATGCGATAAAGGATTTTTCATCACATTAGCAATCATTTCTAATGAAGAGCAATTAGTCAGATAAATAAAAGGAAATTCAACATCTTGACTTAAAATAGATTCTTCCAACAAGGTTATACTATTACTATAATTTGCTAATAAATCTTTAAACAATAAAAACTTGTTGATTCTTCTGTCTAAAAGTGCTTGCCTATTACTGATTTTGACTTGTTTATGTGATTGAAAAAGTGCAATAACTGCTGCCAAAACTGTTATAACTGAGAGCCAAAATCCATAGTTTTTTAATACATCAGTCATAAATCAATCTCAGATCTCCGCAATAATGCGGTCTATCTCTGCCCTCAGCACATCTTCACGCTTGACGATCTCAGCAATCTCCGCATTCAGCACCGCAATGTCGATGACCTCTCTTGTGTCCTCCTGCTCAACATAAGTCGAAACGGACAGATTATAGTCATTCTCAGCGATTTCAGAGTTAGGCACAAGGCGGCAGAAGTATTCGCTGTCCGTGTGCTCGGTGAACGCTGCCACAATCTTTGAGATATTATCCTCGGTCAGCTTGTTGTTGTTCGTGACCTTGACGCACTCCTTTGAAGCATCAATGAAAAGTGTGCTGTTTGCGGTCTTGTTCTTTTTCAGCACCATAATACAGGTTGCGATAGAAGTGCCGTAAAACAGGTTGTCAGGAAGCTGAATGATGCAATCAACGAAGTTGTTGACAATCAGATACTTGCGTATTTTCTTTTCAGCACCGCCACGATACATCACGCCGGGAAAACATACGATAGCAGCGGCACCGTTATTCGCAAGCCACGAAAGTGAGTGCATAATGAAAGCAAGGTCAGCCTTTGACTTCGGAGCAAGCACACCCGCAGGCGAGAAACGGGGATCGTTTATCAGCAGAGGGTTAGCGTCGCCCTCCCACTTGATCGAGTACGGGGGATTTGATACAATGACCTCAAACGGCTCATCGTCCCAGTGTTGCGGCTCTGTCAGCGTATCCTCATGAGCAATATTGAATTTATCGTAGTCGATATCGTGCAGGAACATATTGATACGGCAGAGGTTGTATGTAGTAATGTTGATCTCCTGCCCGAAAAAGCCCTGACGAACCTTATCTTTTCCAAGTATTTTCGCAGCTTTCAAAAGCAGCGAACCTGAACCGCAGGCAGGATCATAGACCTTGTTGACCTCTGTTTTTTCTGCCGTTGCAAGCCGTGTGAGAAGCTCCGACACCTCTTGAGGAGTGTAATACTCACCGCCAGACTTGCCCGCATTAGAAGCGTACATACCCATAAGATACTCATAGGCATCACCGAACGCATCAATGGTGTTCTCCTGATAATCACAGAGCTGCATAGAAGCGACACCATTCATCAGCTTTACAAGGCGTTCGTTACGCTTTGCGACAGTTCCGCCGAGCTTGTTGCTGTTCACATCGAAATCGTCGAACAACCCCTTGAAATCGTCCTCGCTCTCACAGCCCTGGGCAGAGCCTTCAATGCTGCGGAATATGCCCTCAAGTGTTTCATTGAGGTTTTCGTCCGAATCAGCCTTTGCAAGTACATTACAGAAAAGCTGTGACGGCAGAATGAAAAAGCCCTTAGTCTGCACCATATCCTCACGGGCAGTTTCCGCTTCATCGTCCGACAGCTTTGTATAATCAAAATCGGGAGTGCCTGCTTCAATCTCTCCTGCATTGATATAGTTGGTCAGATTTTCCGAGATATAGCGGTAAAACAGCATAACGAGGACATAATTCTTGAAGTCCCAGCCGTCCACACTACCACGCAGATCGTTAGCGATTCCCCATATCGTGCGGTGCAGCTCAGCACGTTCCTGCTCTTTCTTATTATCTATCATAAGTCATAACTCGCTTTCGTTTAGTATGCTATCAAATAGTTACTATCTATCCTATAATTATAGCAAAAACTGCACAATTAGTCAATCATCAAATCGAGTTTTTTCTCCGTTTTCACCGAGAAAAATACAAAAAGCGTCTCAACCCATAAGGCTAAAACGCTTCACTGTTTATCATATTTGATTATATCGGCAGGAGAACATTCCAACACATAGCAGATACGGGCGAGAATATCCAAGTCCATTTTTTCTACAACACCATTGTACCACTTGTTGATGACCTCAAAGCGAGTATTGGAGATCCTTGCAAGGTAGTTCCGTGTGATACCTTTGCTGTCCATTATCTCTTTCAGGTGTATGCTGATCTTACCATATTCCTTTATTGTAATGACCGATTTAGAGCCGTCCATAACATCACCCCTCAATAATATTCTATCTTGATTGTACCTCTTGACTATATACATATTCAATGCTACTATGTATATAGTATTATATTGAGGAATTAAGTTATGAACATCTACACTGTCAGCTTTTTCGGGCATAGATACATAGAGCGTGGAACGGAGATAGAAGAACGCCTTGACAAGCTCCTGCATGACCTGATAACGCAGAAAGAGTATGTTGACTTCCTGATCGGATGGAACGGAAATTTTGATTTGCTTGCTTCTGCTGCCATTAAGCGAGCTGTCCGCAGTTACAATTACGGCAATACCCATTTTACACTTGTCCTGCCATATATGAAAGCGGAGTACCGTGCCAACGAAAAGGAGTACCTTGACTATTTGATGAAGTCGAGGTGTGTGCTGAATCGTCCGAAGCGCACCCGAAGTCTGCTACCCAAGTCCGCAATCGAAGCCATGATAGACCGATCAGACCTTGTAGTGTGCTGTATTCAGCACAAAAGCGGCGGAGCATACCGCACGATACAATATGCTGAGAAACAGGGCAAGAAGATAGTGAACCTTGCGGAGAAAACTGAATAAGCATCTGAAAAGAAAAAATCAGGGCTATGCCTTCCGTACACATATGGTTACGGAGAGCATAGCCTTTATATTATACCGAAATATAGCTGTTTGCTATCACATAAAATCCGTCCTGCCATTTTGAGCGGAGGCAGTTTATAACCCATGATCCTACAAAGTAATAAGCTACATAATAAACGTTTTTATCATTCAAAGTTTACCAATATTATCCTCAATGCCGCAATATCGACTATACATACCGTAACTTTTCGTTTAGTGGGAGTGCCGCAATTGGCGCACCTGGGTTTATACCGTATTACAGTGGATACAAAAATCTCAAACTTCTTGCGGGGCTGAACAACAAGATCGGCAAAGATGAGATAAAAAGCAGTATGAAACAGGTGGGACTTGATCCCGAACTAAAGCGACACGTCCGCAAATACAGCCTAGGTATGCGGCAGCGTTTGGGACTTGCACAAGCCATTATGGAAAATCCGAAGATACTTATTCTCGACGAGCCGTTTAACGGTCTTGACAGGGACGGAGTAAAGGAAATGCGTGAGTATCTGCTTTCATACAAGGAGCAGGGCAAGACTATTCTTATATGCTCACACTCTGCGGAGGACATCTCAGTGCTGTGCAATACTGTACACGAAATGGATAAGGGTGTGATAAGTGAGAACACGTTTTGACATAGGGGGTATCTCACAGTGCGACGGCGAAAACGCACATCTTACCCCCGTGTCAAAATCAAATCTCCTGTGCAAAACAATGAAAATGGACCATGACTATTGACAAACGTATTAAAATGCGATACCATAAGAATGGAGAATAATATAAGCTCGTAAAGATTTTAAAAGTCTTTGCGAGCTTTTTGTTTTGAATATAAATTTCGCTATGTTCAGTGACAATAACAGAAACTTGAAAACAGAATAGGAGGAATGATAATTTGAAAAAACTCATCACTAGATCCTGCGAAGAAATAATGACTACGGTGTACAAACCAATAGAGTTCGTTATAGACGGCTTGCTTGCACAAGGTCTGTATATCTTAGCAGGAGCACCAAAGGTCGGAAAGTCTTGGCTGGCACTGGATATGTGCCTGTCAATAGCGAAAGGAGAAAGTGTTTTAGGTCAGAAAACATTGCAGGGCACGGCATTGTATTTGTGTTTAGAGGATAGCTACGTTCGTATTCAAAATCGGTTGTATGAAATAACTGATGTGCCAACTGAAAATTTGTACTTCTCTGTTATGTCTGAATCTATCGGCAACGGACTTGAAGAACAAATCGAAAGTTTTAAAATTGAACATTGCGGTCTAAAAATTGTGTTCATTGACACTCTGCAAATGGTTCGCAGCGATACTGATTCGAGTTATGGTTCAGATTATAAAGAGCTCTCTGTGCTGAAAGCACTTGCGGACAAGCTTGAAATCGCAATAATAGTTGTACATCACACTAGAAAATGCAAAGATATCGACCCGTTCAATATGATCTCAGGTTCGACAGGACTGAGCGGTTGTGTTGACGGCAGTTTAGTGCTTATTGAAAGCAAGCGTGGCAGTCGCAATGCTAAATTGTTCTGTGTTGGTCGTGACATTGAAAACGCAGAAATTAATTTGCAGTTTGACAGCGATTTGAAAAAGTGGATAGTCACCGATGAGCCGTCCGACTGTAAAAGCAAGGATAACATTTTTCTGGCTGCACTGTATGTGTATCTTAAGAAGCATATTGATTTCTGCGGTACAGCTTCGGAATTAGTGAATGTTCTGAAAAGTGTTTCCGATGAAACGTTTTATCCCAACAGAGTAACAAGAGATCTGGTGCAGAACGGTTACACTCTCAAAAAGTTTGGAATTGATTTTCAGTACAAGCGAACAAGAAACGGCAGACTGATAATTCTTCATTACGACTGTGAGCGTGACAGTAGTGACAGTAAAAATGGTAGCGGAGTTACTGTCAACAGGCTGACTTCAAAATAGTGAAAAGCCTTGAAATTCCTTGCTTTGCGAGGTGTGACAGTAAAAAATAAATCAAAGTTTTACTGTCAACATTTCAAGGTTACTGTCAACGCAACGTAAGCCGATTTGCGGGCTTGAATTTTTGTCGGGTAAGTTTAGCCAAAGCATTTCAAAAGCCGACACAGGCGATTTGTTAGCCGCTGTGGGCGATATGTGTGAGAGGTTTTAATTCTGATAATAAAAAGGCAGTTGTCAATCTGCACAAATACCGGATATGCAGCAGTTAAAGCAAAGTAAAATATTTCATTGCAAGTTAAAGTTTCGGGGTCGTAGCCCCCGAAACAGTCACAGCGGACGAGCAAAGCTCGCCGCAAAAGTGCCGAAAATACGCAGTTTCAGCAAAATGATTGTGCATAATTTTTATGGGGTCAAGATACGGCTTTCAAAGAAAATTAGGGGTCGCAAGTTACAGAAATCGCACTCAAATGGCGTGAATACGAACTTTGCAATAGGAGTCACAGGGCAGTCAATTTAAAGCACGGACAATAAAACCATATAGAAACGAGGCGATAAAGCAAAATGTGCAAACTGATTAACACTATACAAAAAAGGCAAAAATCGTAATAAGGAGTGTTGCTTTTGCAGATAATAAAGAACGAAAAATCAGGCATCGCTCAGATCTGGCTGAGCAATGCAGAACAACAAAATGAGAGAGTTATGAACTTGGTTGAGTGCAAGATAAAGGAGCTTAGCGGCGAAAAATTTAAAGTTGCCGTGTTCCGCTCAGGTTCTAAAGATCTGTACGAATGTACTGAAAATCTTCTCCACCATAATATTACTCTCTGACAGCTAGTGCACCTATGGTGCACTTTACATACACTCCACCATTATTTTTATATCCTTTGCCTATTGCCTTTTAGGCAAAGATGTGATACAATATTATTTGTAATAAAACATATAAACTAACAATATTGTATGTATCCGCAAGGGTAAGATCCATAATCAAAAGTGACAACATTGTACCATATATCAAAGAAAGGGTGAAAGTTATGAGCACAAAATACAGCATAGCAGGCTACTGCCGAATTTCTGTTGACGAGGAAATGGACAGGGACAACACCTCTATCGAGAACCAAAAAGCTATCATAACTGACTTTGTAAAGCGAAAATTCCCCGACAGCACGCTTGAATTTTACGAAGATCGTGACCGTTCGGGATATACTTTTGAACAGCGTGAGGGCTATCAGGAACTGCGAAAAAAAATGCTGCGAATGGAATATGATATCCTTATCGTCAAAGACTTCTCAAGATTTTCACGCCGCAACAGCAAAGGTCTTGTAGAGCTTGAAGATCTCCGTGACGCCGGTATGAGGATAATCTCAATAGGTGACAACATTGATTATCCTACCTATGACGATTGGACAGCTATCCAATTTAGATTTCTCATTAACGAAATGCCCGTTACCGACACCTCAAAAAAAGTCAAGTCAGTAATAAAACGCCGTCAGGAAGAAGGCAAATGGATATGTGCCGTGCCTTATGGTTACGTTATGACCAACAGCAAAACAATGAAATTTGATGTTGACGAGCCTGCCGCACAGGTGGTGCGTGATATTTTTGAAAAGTACAATGAGGGCTGGGGCTATAAAAAAATTGCGAATTACCTTACTGAAAAACATATCCCTACCCCTCGTATGTGTGAGAAGATGCGAAAAGAGGCGAACGGTGAAGAGTGCAAGCGTGAGGCAAAACAAAATTGGAGTTTGGTAACCATCAGCGAAATATTGTCAAACGATTTCTATATCGGCACGCTCCGTCAAGGCAAATACCGCCGTAAGAGAATCAACGGCGACGAAGTCAAGCAACACGAAACTGACCACATTGTATTCGAAAACAACCACACGCCTATCGTGGATTACAAGGTGTTCGCATTGGCACAGGAGAATCTCAAAAAACGTACCACATCTCACTATCGTGGTGTAAGAAAATACGAGAATGCTTATTCCGGATTTCTCTACTGCGGCGACTGCGGTTCACCAATGTTCTCAATGAGCAGAAACGATATTGCCGCCGCTTATACCTGCGGAACATATCACAGACGAGGAACAAAAGGCTGTACATCACATCACACAAGGGTCGATATGCTTGATAAGCTGCTTAAAGAGTACATTCAAAAAGTCCGTGACAATTCGCAGGATATGATCGAACGTCTGCAAAACTCCATTGCTAAGGAGCAGAACGCAAGCAATAACAGCAAGTCAGTCGTGGAGCTGATAAAAGGACAGATCGAGGACGCAAAAGCTGAAATGAAAATGCTCACACGTCAGCAGACAAGAGATGTAATGCGTCACCCTGAGCGTACAGAGATCATTGAAGAAACCTACACCGAAATGATCGACGAGCTTACCCTGCGAATAGAGGGACTGAAAAACCAGTTGCAGCTGGCGGTGGATAAAAACAATGCAATAGTAAGAGTAAACCGAACCGCAAAAACCGTATTTGAAATTTTCGACAATATTTTGAATAAACCTACCCTTGATAAAAATGACATAAATCTGATAATCGACAAAATAACAGTTTATGAAGATCATATAGATATTCAACTAAAAGCTGACATTGACTGCCTGCTAAAATACGGTACACTTGACAAACCTGAGAGCGTATCAGCAATGGCAGAGGTCAGCGAAAAAGCCGCCGAAAATTTTAATAAAGGCACTGAGAGCAAAAAGTCAGCCGGACAACTTGTCAATGTTATAAAAAATAGCAAAGGCAAGGTTCTTAGTGTCAACGTTATCAGTAACGGCGACCCCCTCGAGATCTACACCAACCCCGACGGCGAAGTGATATTCAAAAAATATTCCGCAATAAACGAAATGTCCGAGGGCGCAGCTCAGGCAGCGGAAGTCATCTCAAAACTTGGCGGAGCGCCTGCCGTGGTGTTCGATAAGGACCACGTCGTGGCAGTGTCAGGTGTGCCGAAAAAAGAGTATTCCCAGCGCCGCCTCTCCCCGGCCTTGGAGGAGCTTTTGGAAAACCGCAAAACCTTTGACTATACCGATACCACAGCCGAGCCGCTTAGAGCCGTCGAGGGTATCACCACCCACGCCCTCACCATCGCCCCTATCCTCACAAACGGCGATATAACAGGCGCAGTGGCATTCATGGCTACCGACGATACCGAGCTTTGTACCGATAAACAGTCCATGCTCGCCAAAGCCGCCGCCATGTTCTTGGGCAAACAAATCGAAGAATAATACCAAAAAGGACCGCCGCTTGACCGCAGCAGTCCTTTTTTCTGTACTATTATATCAGTCATTGCCCCATGTCCTCCGCAGCCAACATAATAATAAACCCTCCGACCCATACAAATGGATCGGAGGGCAAACTGCAGACCACGCTGCGGTGGAGCTGATAGTCGGACTCGAACCGACGACCATGGGCTGTCGATAAAGCGACGTCATATCGTATTTTGATTTTTCGTGTGT
>OCHE01001502.1_pt1 | contig 17023 bp, 16 predicted proteins | sample 1538681 | NCBI WGS metagenome assembly OCHE01 (sample SAMN04571717, study PRJEB22368) | human gut metagenome | biome: human gut; material: stool | host: Homo sapiens | place: Luxembourg | collected 2012-08-17
CCCTCCCGGATTCGTTTTCCCTGCAGATGAATCTTCCAGATTCCGCTGGTAAGATATGTCCCCACAGGAATAAAATCAAAATAAATCTCCTGTGTCACCTGAAAAGGCCCTGGTTTACCATAATAAATCAACAGATTCGTCTCCCCCGCACGATATCTCTGTGTACCGATTTTTTCAGAAAGCGTCGGCAGTCGTTCACCGGATGGCGTTTCTATGGAAATTTCAATCTCGTCTGCATATGCTTTCCACAGCTGTAGATTCAGAGTTGTCTCATAAGTCCCAATGCTCATTTCTATCGTCTCTGTCTGTCCCTGACGCAGCTGTCCCGCCGTATGGATTCTGTCATTCCCATTATTTCCGCTTCCAACACAAATGACAGAACGTCCCACATTCACTACGTTGCTGATATAAGTTTCCAACAATGAGTCTCCCTGATGTGTTCATTATAACTAGGGGAAAATTACTGTAAAAAAATTTGCAGTCTTTACACTGCCTGTTTTTCTACCGGATAAGGCGACTGATACTTAAATACAATATCAATGCTCTTATCTCCATTCACAACAATTTTTTCAATCAATTCTGTCACAATTTCTCTTGTCACTTCGGATAATGTTCCATACTTGATAAATTTCTCTATCCAGTTTTCATAAGATTCTTCTGCCTCTCCAAAGCTGTCTTTCTCTTGTTCTGCCAACTGAATCTTCGCCCTGATATCTTTATCCTGCTTTTCATATTCTGCCTTATAGGAGAGATATTCTTCTTTATCCAGAACACCATCTACATAATTTTCGTAAGTTTTCTTTTTATACTTTTGGACAGCCGCAAGTTCTTTTTGTAACCGTTCAATCTGCTGGTCTGCTTCTGCACATCGTCTCTGCACCTCCTTCTTCCTATCTGCTACTTTTAATATTTCATCCTTATCACTTTCTTTCAGTGCCAGTTCCGCTTGTCTTTGGATTTCATTTTTTACAATAGAATCCAATACTTCTTTTTTAATGAAATGAGAATAACAAACTGTGTTTCCTTTTTTGTGATAGGTACCGCACTCATAACCGTCCCGACAAGTAACCCTCTGGAAATTATATCCGCAATCTCCACAAACAATAATTCCTGCGTATGGATTTACCTTTCTCACTTCGCTATTAAATCCCGGTGTCCGTGTTCTTTTCTTCATAAGTTCCTGTACCTGCTCAAAAGTATCTTTGCTAATAATTGCTTCGTGCATTCCTTCCACAATATACTGCTGTTCCTCTGGAATATATTGATACTTTTCCACTTTATAGGATATCTTTTCTGATTTATGCTGTACCATAGCCCCTGTATAAACTCTGTTTCGCAAAATTACATTGATCGTAGGATATGCCCAGCCCTTTGCACCCGCTTTTTCTAATGCATTGGCATATTTCAATCCCTGCACCTTTCTCTTATACTCTGACGGTGTCAGAATTCCTTCCTGATTCAGTTTCTTTGCAATACCATCCCTGGAATATCCTTCCAAACTCATATAAAAGATTCTCCGTACCACTTTAGCTGCTTCTTCATCTACAAGAAAATGATGCTTATCTGCCGGATCTTTTACATATCCATATGGGGCAAACCCAGACATAAACTGTCCCCGTTTCTTCTGGGCGGTCAATGCACCTCTGATTTTCTTAGATATATCACGACTATACATATCATTAAACAACGTCTTAAACTGTGCCAATTCTTCATTACTGTGATGAACAGAATCCACGCCATCCAAAATTGCAATATAACGCACACCCAAAGATGGAAAAACACGCTCAATATAGTTACTGGTTTCAATATGTTCACGCCCAAGCCGGGAAATATCTTTCGTAATAACGCCTTGAATTTTCCCTTTGTAGATATCCTCCATCATCCGCTGAAATTCCGGTCTATTCGCAAAATAAAGCCCCGAATAACCGTCATCAATATAAATATCTGCGATTTCCAGATCCTCTGATTTAGTCACATACTCACGAATCAGTTTCATCTGATTTTCAATACTCTCACTAACTTTATTCTCTCCATCATCCTTCGACAGACGACAATATACACCCATCTGATACATCATATCACCCCATCTTTCTCAAGTATTCTATCTGGTGAACTCTCTACTGAAGCAAACTTAAAATATATATCTATTTTCTGCTCTGGATATACATAAATTTTATCAACTAACTCCACAAGCGCTTCTCTGGTAAGCTGCTTTACCGTTATTCTTCTGCGATTAAAGTGCTCCAACCATATCTTTGTTTCATTGACCGCCGCCCGCTGCCTTTGCTCTTCATGGTTCAGTTCTGATAATTCTTTTTGATATTTCTGATTCTCTGTTTCATACATCTGTTTTAATTCCAGATATTCCTCTTTGGAAAGTACTTCATCCATAAACTGTTCATATGCTCGTTTCCGGTATTCCAGATTTCTTTCTATTTTTGCCTGCAATTTTGCAATTTTACCATCCAGTTCCGGCTGTTTCTGTCTGATCTGAGTTTCCAGATTCTTCATATCCATCTTCATCTGTTTCAATTGCTGGTTGATTGCAAATACAACCAGTTCATCCAGCTTTTCAAATGTAATATGATTCAGCTCACAGTAATTCTGCCCCTGCTTCTGATGAAAACCACACATATATCCGTCATAGTCTTTATGAGATGCCAGATAACGTTTTCGCATGGCTGTTTTACATTTCCCACAAAAGAGCAGTCCCACATATTTATGTGGTTCATTGTTTTTATCAAAATAGGAAACTCTGCGCCCCTTTCTTATTTGCTGAACCCTATCAAACTCTTCTTTAGAAATGATTGCCTCATGTGCATCCGGCACCAGCTCCATTTCTTCCAGGGGAATTGCCTTTTTGTATTTCAGCTTATAAGACGGTCTTTCATGTTTCCGAATCACAACCGCCCCAGTATAGACCGGATTCTTTAAAATTCCACTTACAGTAGACGATGTCCACAGACCTTTTCCCGAATCCCATACATAATTGGTTTTTAAAACTTCCTTTTTATATTTTGCGGGACAAGGGATTTCATCTTCATTCAAAGTCCTGCAAATAACCGTACAGCCAAATCCATTTTGATACATTCTGTAAATTCTTCGAACAACCTCGGCTGCATAAGGATCAATTTCCAGATGATTATGAATTGTTTTACTTTTCACATATCCAAAGGGGGGCTGTTTCGGAGTATATTCGCCCATACTTCTTTTGGTCTGAATCGTTGTCTTAATCTTTCTGGATGTATCTCTCAAATACATATCATTCAGCAAAGTTTTTATTTCTAACATTTCATCATAAGTTCCAACGGCTGAATCATAATTATCCAGAATCGAAACAATCCGAATCTGTTTCTCCGGGAAATATTTGCCTAGATAATAGTTGGTATCAATATGTTCTCTTCCAAGTCGAGATACGTCCTTAAAAATCACCATATTGATAACACCAAGCTCAATATCTGCCAGCATCCTCCGAAATTCAGTTCTTTCAAAATTACTTCCAGAAGCCCCATCGTCTACATAAACTTTTTTCTCTGCAATATCTTTATTCTCTGCAATATAATCTCTTGCCATCTGAATCTGAGAGTGAATACTATTGCTGTATTCACCCTCTTTATTTTGCTCTTCAATGGAAATTCGGCAATAAATTCCTGCCTGATACATTCTATCCCTCTTTTCATCGGTCTTGCGTAGTCATTGTCTTTAATTGTCTTTATTTTACAACAAGAACTTAAGAAAATCAACCTGCAATTTTTCGTTCAGTAAGATTCTGAATGCACTGGATCAATGTCTTTTCCCCATTAAAATGCACTCGAATCTGATATCCTGCATGTTCATAGCTTACATTCTCTTTTTGGATTTCTTTTTTTGTATCCAGAACTTCTACAGAATCAAATAACGTATTCATGCTATATGCCTCCTTCAGCATACAGTTCTCTCTACATCCTATGCCGGCAGGATTGTACAAAAGTTCTGTATGAATTGAATTCGGCTTTCGAAAGCCTGATTACATTCTAAAATTATTCTGCACCAATCACATTGAATTGAAATTGACCGCAGATTGAGTTTTTAAGATTCATTTTCTTCCTATACAGTATCAATTCCTATTGTCCGGAACATTTGTTCGTGTTATAATAAAAAGACTTTAAGAATATAAAACACGAAAACCAAAGGAGGGATTTCTGTTGGAACGATGTGATTTTTCTTCTATTAGCACATGCCTAAAAAATCAAATCAGTGAAAGCAATCAGATGAACCAACCTGATTTTTTATACGAATTATTTGAAGATTTTATGAATGATCCGATAAATGAAGATTTTTCTATGGATAATGGTCTAATTTGCCGCTGGATAACCGGACAAGCAAAAATCAGTCCCAAAATAACCTCATATTATGCAAAACCCAGCAATCAGAAAAAACTGGCAACAACCATTCAGCGGAACTTACTTCCCTTAATGGCAGACTGCAACATGGTTATACAGGACATTTACACGTTATTCATACAGGACGATACGATTTCGGATACAAAAAAGCAGGAACTTGTATCTCTATATAAACCTTCTGATTCAAGGCTGTTGTTTTTAGCAAAAGTACTTTCTTTTGGTATGGAACGGCAATTTATTAAACGTGATACAAGAAATCAAAAACTGATTGCAGGAGGTGTTCTATCTCCGATTGTTCTGGATTACATTATGGACAGCGAAGTCCCAAAACCATGCCGTCATTTTCTAGGAAGAGAAGAAGAACTGGATGAACTCCATACTTTGTTTGAAGAGAACCGACATATATTTCTTTATGGAATTGCCGGAATTGGAAAAAGCGAGCTTGCTAAAGCCTATGCAAAGCAATACAGAAAACAGTACACCAATATTCTCTATATGGAATACACCGGTAATCTATATCAAGATATTGTAGACATGGATTTTATTGATGATCCACCAGAAATCAGTGAGCAGGAACGTTTTCAAAGACATAACCGTTTCTTACGCTCTTTGAAATCTGATACACTGCTGATCATAGACAATTTTAATGTCACATCCACACAGGACAGTTGCCTGTCAGTCGTATTAAAATACCGTTGCCGGGTTTTATTTACAACCAGAAGCCAACTGTCTGAATACTGTAGTTTTCAATTAAAAGAACTGAAAGATATACCCACTCTTTTTCAACTGACATCTGTATTTTATTCAGAAGCAGAGGAAAACCGGGCAATCGTAGAAAAAATCATAGAAACTGTACACTACCATACTTTTGCTGTCGAACTGGCAGCCAAACTTCTGGAAAATGGAATTTTAACTCCAGAGCAATTATTGATAAAACTTCAAGAGGAAAAGGCTTCTCTTCATAATGAAGATAAGATTAAAGTAATGAAAGATGGTCAGAGCAAAAAAGCCACCTATTACAACCATATCCATACCCTGTTTTCGTTATACTCCTTATCACGGAAACAGCAGGATATTATGTGCAATATGTGTTTTATGCCTTCATCTGGTATTTCTGCCCGTATATTTTCCAAATGGCTGGAGCTGCCTACTTTAAATGACGTGAATGATCTGATCGAGACAGGTTTTGTACAGTCAAGTCTCCGGCATACTATTTCTCTGCATCCAATGATTCAGGAAATTGCAGTTTCCGAGACCGCACCTTCTGTTACAAGCTGCCACACGTTATTGGATTCTCTGCAAAAAATATGTTTGATGCATGGCATTGAAGTTAGCTATTATAAAAAATTATTTCAAACAGTAGAAAACATCATGCTTTTCATTGAAAAGGACGATATTCCCCAATACCTGTTATTTTTAGAAGATGTTTTTCCATATATGGAGAAGTACCACTATCAAAAGGGTATGAAAAAAATCATCCAGGAACTACAGCATTTTATAAAAGCAAATACTTACGGGACTGCATCTGACCGTGCCTTACTATTGGATTATCAGGCAACTCTGGAACCCAAAACAGAAAAAGCGATAAAATTAGAAAAAGAAGCACTTGCTCAAATAAAAGAAACCACAAAAGAAAATGCCCACCTGGTTTCCAACCTCCATTCCAATCTTGGAGGGCTTTACCGAATCAACGGACAACTTGATCTCGCTAAAAGGCACATGAAAATGGGTATCTCTCTTTTACAACAATACCAGCTTCTTTATACTAATGACAGTATTCCTCAGATTAATAATTATGCTGTCCTCTTAATTGAAATACAAGAACCTGACCTTGCCCTGTCTGCTCTTCAGAAATTAGCACAGATTATCAAAGAATATAATTCAAACCACTGTTTGGATTATGCCCAGGTACAGGAATCCCTTGGAAGTATCTGCCTGATCACTGCAAATATTTCGCAAGCGAAAACCCATTTTAAAAAAGCCTTGAAAATTTATGAGGATATATGGGCAGACGAACCCGAATTGATTGAAGAAAAATATCAAGCAATTCAAGAATTGTATCCACAAGCTGGAATTGCTCTGGCAAAAAGTATTCTTCTCACCAAGCACTAACGGTTCCTACAAACACTTGTAAAATATATTGCCTCAATAATGTAAACGCCTAGTTTTGAGATACACTCCAAGACTAGGCGCTTGTCCATTTCCATTTTTTCTTAGACATGGAGCGTTTACATAAGGATCACTTTTCTTTTTTTGACACTTTTCGCTCCTCCTATCTCAAATTTTTTATAGTCTAGGTATATTGCCTTCATCAATGCCTGAGAACTTGTAAATATGCTCCTCTGCTTGTTCAATCTGCGATACATTACAATCATCTCGTCATCAACCTACTGTTTGATACAATATGTCAAATGCATAGTGGCTCAGTTCTATTAGAAATTTATATCTCTAACTCCGCACCAATTCTAAAATTCCTTTTGAAAGGCGATATACTTTATCAACACTTTCCAGTTCTTTATACTTATGCGTAATAAAAACGATAGTCTTATTTTTTAATTCACTATGTAATAACTCACGTAAAGCTTCATTTGATTCAACATCAAATCCTTCTGTAGCCTCATCCATAAGTAAAATGTCTGCATTTTTCAGCAGAGCCCTAGCTACAGCTATCTTTTGTCTTTCTCCTCCAGAAAGTTTTGCACCATCTTGTCCAATTTTTTGTCCAAATCCATGATCCAATTTTTCAATAAAACCTAAAGCACCACTTTTTCTACATGCTTCAACAACTGCATCTCTTGACGCCTTTCCATCGATATTAACATTCTCCTCTATAGTCCCTTGGAATAGATATGGTCTTTGGCTTATAACCGCAATTCTATTTCTCATATCTTGTATATCCATCAATTCCACAGGAGCTCCATACAATTTTATTATTCCTTTTTGTGGCCGGTAGAATCCCGCCAAAAGGTTCAAAAGTGTTGATTTGCCACTTCCATTTTCTCCTACGATCGCAATTCGTTCCCCTTTTTTTACACATAGTGAAATACCATTTAAAATAGGGTGTCCTGGTTCATAACCAAAGACAAGATTTTTTACTTCAAAAACCATATCCCTATCTTGATAAATTTTCTCAGGTTTCATTTCACATAATTTCATTTCCAATTCTTCCGGTTGTCCCCATAACTCAAAAAGACGTTTTGCCGATGGCTCAATTTGCGCAAAATAATATTTAATGTTTATCAATGCTGAAATTGGATTTACAACATATGCACTATATGTAATAAAAGCAAATGCTCCGCCTATAGTGAATTCTCCTTTTATTATAAAAAGCCCACTTAATATATATAATAACGCATTTACAACCGTGTCTATTACTACAACACTGACAGTACTATATTCATCTAGCATTGCGTTCTTTTTATATGAATCCATCAAATCTTTTTGCAGACCTTCAAATTGAGATTTTTTTACCTGAAACAGATTCCAGAGCTTCATTTCATGAATTCCATTTATACACTCGGCAAACCAACTCATAAACTTTCGTTTATCCTCAATCCACTGTTCAAACACTTCCCGTTTCTTGTTTGCACAATAGGACACTATTATAAATTTCAGTGGAATAATTGCTTCTATCAATATTGCTAATTTCCAGTCTAATAAGGACAGCCCAACTACTCCTCCTATTATTTGGAGAATTGATGATATAGAAAACTGAGTAATCTGATCCACAACAGATGACACATTATCAATATCCATACCAATTGTATTTATAATCTCTGCACTTCCTCTTTCAGCAAAATACTGTATTTTCATCCTATTGATTTTCCAGTAAGTCTTTTTATAGAGAGAATGTGTAAACTGATTATGTACATTTGAAAATAATTTTGTTTGGATTATATTTAACTCTTGCTGGGTTAAAGAAATTATTATTAATATAACAGAAAATAAAAGAATGTATTTCATGTTTTTCTGCAATATACCACAATCTGTTATTTGTCTTATAAGCAGTGGGTGTATAAACGTTATGAATGATGAACCCAAAAGGCAACAGATAATCCCTGGAAAATACTTTTTATATTCACACAACATTTTACAAATTCGATACCATGTTTTCCCATTTTCTCTCATATCCAATTGCCATCCTCACTATTCGTTAAGCAAAATATTGACAAACAAGCTCATATATATCCTCTATATTGTAAGTTATTCCTATTCGATCTTCTGCATACAATTCATACATATTATTTTTACGCACAATATACATATCTATATCTGATGCCTTACTACTTTCAAATATTTCTTCCTCTTGATTCAAAAGAATAATATCAGGTTCATAAGCTATATATACTGTATAAAGGATATCGTTCAATGACTCATTGGAATCGTCATAATATTCTAAAGGAATTACATTTTCATCTAAAGGATTTTTCTGCAGATTTATTGCGTAATAACCGTTCTGACTAAACATCACTTTTAGCTGTATCATTTCCTCGTAATCTAAATCAATACCGGCAATTACCGGTATCTCTATATTGGTTTTATCCCTTATTACATTTTCTAGTATATCCGGATAATCAGATTTATGCGTTGCTATAGTCATCAAAAAGTCCATAACATCATCAAATCCTGCTGTGGGCTTTCTGTTTAAATATGTAGCAATATGTCCAGTGACAACAGGAGCCGCATAACTATTGGCTTGATTTACGATCCCATTCCACGAAAAATTTGCTATAATAGAATTCTCAATATTATAACCTTTTTGTTCTTGAAACAGAATTTGACCATTTCCCAAAAGACCATAACGATCCTGCCTGACACCAAAAACACCTGGATATGCAGCTGGATAAGTCTTTATATTTCTGTTATGATATGCTGCTACTATAATCGCATCAGCATCAAGTAATCTTTTTATTTGAATCCATAAGGGTTTAATATCAAAATAATTGATTGTTCCAAGACTCATGTGAATTAACTTTATTTTATTTTGAATACACCATTCCAAAGCTTCCAGCAAAACTGTGATCTGTGTTGTTCCTGCAGAGTCAGTCACATTCAAGTCCCATAATTCTATATCACTACATATGCTTGTGATAATTCCGACGCATACAGCGCCATGGAATGATTTATCGTCTTTATACTCACTTGGATCGCATTTAGAAGCCAAAAAAGATTTATGAACAATCCTTTGATTCCTGTTATTTCTCATATGATAAGGTATACCGTTATCAATCAATGCGAGCTTAATCATTTGCACTATTCCTATTCTTACCTGTTATATATCCAAGCCAAATATCGCATATTTATTATTCTCATGATAAACCTTGTAATTCTATGGTCAATAAAAATTCAAGTGTCGCTGAACCCTAATATGCTTCTCCAATCACACTGCCATCATAAGCATTGATCACATAAGAAAGCTCCTGTAGAGAATTTCCACCAATACTTTCCCTGACAGTAAAAATCCATGCTGGAACCAACCATGCGTGTTTCGGCTCCTGATAGGCTGTGGTATAAGTATACTGCAATTTTGCGTTTACCACATCATACTCCAGTGCGGTAGTGTCGTTGGCAGACTGGCCTTTTCCGGAATACCAATAAAAAATCTGATCTGTCAGCTTTGCCTGTATTTTTTCAAAAGGCAGAAGCTTTGTATTTTCCGTCACCGTACAGACTTCTTCCGATATCCCATCCCATTTAAAATATTTAATTCCTTCCTCTGTTATCAGAATAGAGATTGTTTCTACCTGGAACGGAGGCACATAACTATCCACTGTTTCTTCCGCAACCACGCCATCAGGAACTGAAGTAATACCCTCTACACTTTTCGAAAAACAATACAGATATCCCGGTAATCCTCTATCCAGATCTCCCTGCCACAAAGCATCACTACCAAGTCCCAGACCATTGCGCTCTGAACATGCGCCATTCGGGAACCACACGGTACGATCAGAATCTACAAGGCCCATTCCATCGATACCTAAATCCTCTAAAACTTGTTCTGCCTGTTCCTTTCCATCTTCCTCTGTAAAGGTGATCTTGTCCATGCACTTTCGATACGCATCTGCCAGTTCATGAAATTTCTCTGTATAGCCGTTGGTATCCATGCCAAAGCTACTGTAATACTCACTCTGCATTTCCTCAGTTTCTATTGTTTCTTCTTCTATAAAATTAGAACCCTCCATCCAGAGAAAACTACTGTCATTGTCAATTTCCTGATTATACCGCTCTGCTTCTATATATGCCTTCCTGTCCTCGCCCACATCTGCAGTAAAATAATCCTCTGTATCTGTGTTTTCCAATTCAGTACTCATCCAACTCCGTGCCGCTTCCACACCGTGATCCTCTGTTTTTTTTTGAAATTTTATCTCCATCTTTTCCGGTGCAGACGCTTCATCCGGTGCAAGCTCCATCCCCTCTCGGGTTGCGTTTTGAATCCCTGCAATCGATGTAGAATATGCTGATTGCAAGTAACTTCCTTCCTTGCTGGAAATCCTGTCTAACACTTCCTGATACGCATCCTTTGTCACCATCTGTGGCATATATAGTTCCTCACCGTCCGTAAAATAATCAATCAATCCATTCAGTTCTTCCTGCGTTAACTCGTGATTTTGCATCTCTATGACTGGAAGATTGCCAATGCTTTGTTCGCCCAACTTAATATCTGCCTGGATAACCACACGGTCGTTGCTTTTCTTTTCTTCAAATTTCCAATGCGTTGGAACATTTGTCTCTCTCTTTTCTCCTTTTTTAAGAGGTTCACAGACAGCCGCCTCGCTAATCCCATCCACTTTGCTGACTACCGAACTCTCCTCTGGTGTTTCCTGACAGCTGGAAAGAATAATACACAACGCACCTACCATAATTGCTAGAACACTTTTTTTCATTTTTCCTCCATATATCTTATAGAATTGTCGCTTTTTCACGAAACTTCAATTATAAACTCTTTAACTTATAAATACCTTCCTGACACTATTAACGTTTTCGTATATTTTTTAGAAACAGACTACCTTATTTATTTTAATGTATAAGGCAGTCTGTTCTATGTACTAGTAACTATAACTTGTTAGTACATTACGCTATTGTCATTACTAATAACCACTCTTGAAGCATCCGCATTATGCTGAGATAACCAAGTCGCAGCACAATATGAACATGGGCAACCACATCCACAAACGCACCCAAAAGACTCAATCGTGTTCCTGTTTTTCTTCATATTTTTGTTGAGTTTCTTCATACGGTTCTCCTCCTTTCTGTTAAAATAATATCAATATTTCCGCTTCATTGGTGCCAAGAGAAACAGATCATTCACCATAACTACAGAATCCAAAGAACGATCATAAAAATATTTCTGCATTGGTGTTTGAATGCATTTAATTAATACCTTTCCCATATTCTTTCCCCCGTATTTTTATTTTATCTGCGTCAGGACACCTGCATCCATCTCACAGATCGTATCGCAGAGCCATTCGATCTCCAGCATGTTATGTGCTGCGATAAGAATAGTCTTCCCTCGTTCCTTTAATCCCCGCAAAAGCTCGCAGACCTCTCCTGCCCCCTGCTTGTCCAGACCATTAAAAGGCTCGTCCAATATCAAAAGCTCCGGATCTTCCATGATTGCCTGTGCGATACCAAGACGTTCACGCATTCCAAGAGAATACTGTCCTACCTTCTTTTTAGACAGAGGATCAAGCCCTAGGGCACGCATCGTCGCCCTCACATCGTCATCGGAAATACGGTGTTTCAGAGACGCCAGTCTCTTTAAATTCGCAAAACCGCTGAGATCCAGAAAGAAGCCAGGGTTTTCAATGATAATGCCTACGGAATCTGGAAAGTCCAGCTCCTTCCCGATCTGTTTTCCCCCTACGAGCACTGTGCCGCTCTCAGGTTGTAAAAATCCACAGATGCATTTAAACATTACGGTTTTCCCTGAACCGTTAAACCCCATAATCCCATGAATCTTCCCTTTTTCAAAATCATGGGTAATGTTCTTTAATACTTTTTCTTTTTGAAAGGATTTTGTCAGTCCCTTCAACCTGATTGCATATTCCATTTTGCCCTCCATTTATTCGTTTGTCTGCGTAAAAGAGAAATTATAGCCCTTAATTCGGACGGCTGACAAGCCGATCAGCGCTATGATTAATATTGCAAATATGAACATGCTCATCCCGATCCCTGGCAGGTAATCATAACCAAAGCTGTGCATGGGAAAGGTAGCTTGGTTCAACGGAGACAGCCAGCCGCAGAACACGTTCGCCCTATATTCCTGACTTTCTGTAAAATGAAACAGTTTCCGGAAAACATCTGGGTTCAGCAGGAGCCCATACAGACTGACTGCAAAAGCACCGATCACCCCTGCCATATTTCCCGCAGCCAGATTTAAAAACAACATGAGAACTGCGATAAAAAGAGTATATAAAAGTACAAGTCCAAACACTATTGCTGCGCACATATAAGGAGTTGAGCTTTCCATTGTTTTTATGGAAACAGGAACGGTTATGCTCTCCCCACCGCCATAGCCCAACATTGCCGCTGTTTCGCTCCACACATTTCCCGTAAAGGAAAAGGGAGCTCCCATAATTCCAAGCATCACAGCCAAAAAAATATTATAGATCACAGTCGCCAGGATCACATAGATAATCTGACCCGCAAGCCATATCTTCCGTTTTGTGCGTACAAGCCAATACGGAGTTGCCTGACTGATAAATGGCATGTCCGCAAAGAGCAGGATTAAAAGCAGGGAGGACAGCATAACAGAGGATGCATCCCCATATGTCCAAATAAACGGCTCGAATACCTGAAGGATTGTCTCATATTTTATCGCATGGGAAATAATCTGATCCGACAGCATCAGACATAATATAGCTGCCAAAATAAAGGTCATCCAGATCCTCGGACTTTTTTTCCATCCATAGAAATTCTGGCCTGCAATCCAAAAAGCCTGTTTAATATCACGCATACCGCAACCTTCTTTCTATTGCGCACATAAAGATCAGTGCCGTTAAAAAACTTCCAACCGCTAATATAGCAATGCAGAAGATATCATTGTAGTAAATAGACGCCGCCCAATAGCGGGGACTCAGAAAGAATGCTTTTTGATAGTAACGCTCCTGAAATACGGTCAGGACATAATAAAGAATAAAAGGAACGGCATAGGACATGATATGTACCCCTTTTACTGGACATCCAGTGAAAGGGGTATTTTTATGCGTTATACTTACGAATTTAAGAAAAAAGCTGTTGAATTGTATCGCCAAGGAAAATGGATTGATGCACCCAATGATATAATAAATCTAAAAAATTTTCATGACATGATTGTCAGATGGCATCATTTGGAAGAATCAAATACTTCTGATTGTTTAAAACACTATGGTACAAATAAAAAGTGGTCTCCAGAGGAAAAATATGAACTTGTTGCACGAGTTATAGCTGGAGATACTATTACTTCAGTTGCTTATACTGTGGGTATAAACAGTGGATTACTTGCTCAATGGATTCGCAAATATAAAATATGGGGTTATAATGGACTTGTAGGCCGAAGAAAAGGGCGAAAACCAAAGGAGTCCGCAATGAAAAAAATGAACATAAATAATCCACGTAAATTAAATGAGTCTGAATATGAAGAACTGATTCGTTTACGAGCTGAAATTACTTATATTAAAGCAGAAAATGAAGCAATAAAAAAAGAGATCGCCTTGAGAGAAGAAAGGGAAGCTGCGCTACTCAAGGCGAAAAAGCAGCAATCATCAAAGAACTCAAAGAAAAAGGATATCTGTTAAAACACTTGTTAAAGGCTATGAATATGGCGCGTTCTACATACTATTTTGAAATTAATAAAACAGATCCAGTTGCTATACGAAATGAAGAATTACTTCTAGTTATTAAAAAAATATTCGTAGAAAACAAAGGCAGATATGGGGTACGCAGAGTTTATATGGAATTAAAAAATCGTGGCTACAACGTAAATCATAAGAGAGTTCAACGTCTTATGCATGACGCTGGATTATTTGGAAAACGTCCAAAAGAAAAATATCATTCTTATAAAGGTGAAGTTGGGAAAGTAGCCGACAATGTAATTAATAGAAATTTTTCAACTACTTTACCTCTGCAAAAGTGGACAACAGATGTATCCCAATTTAATTTTTCGTGGGGAAAATGCTATCTTTCTCCTATTTTGGATATGAATACAAATGAGATTATTTCATATGATTTAGCGCTAAGTCCTAATTTAGAACAAATAAAAAGAATGCTTGATAAAGCCTTTGATAAGTATTCTTCTGTAAACGGTTTAATTTTGCACTCTGATCAAGGATGGCAATATCAACATGCTTATTATCGAAATCGTTTGAAAGAACATGGAATAATTCAATCTATGTCTAGAAAGGGGAATTGCTACGATAATTGCATCATGGAAACATTCTTTGGAAGAATAAAAACAGAACTGTATTATGGTTTTGAAAAAGATTATACATCATTTGAAGAATTTGCAATTGCTATTGATGAATATATTGATTACTATAATAGCAAACGAATCCAGGCAAAAACAAAATGGATGCCTCCTGTAAAATACAGAGAAGCATCCATGATGTCCGCCTAACTTATAAATATGTGTCCAGAATTCTGGGTACATATCAGACATATAGCGATTTTTTGTTATGACAGCCGACGTACCGCCAATTAGCGCCCAAAAAGCGCCATTTAAAAACAATCTCAGAAAGCTTACCGCCGTTCTGCCCACAAGCACTGCCATCTCATAATTTCCGTCAATCAGAGAAGGATACTGACCGAACCTCAGTATACAGATTACAAGAAGGAACACCATGGCTAAAAAAGCTGTCAAACCTCCGGAGACCAACAATCCTGCTGCTTTTCCTACGAGATACTGTTTTCTCCCTGAACGGATATAACTGAACAGAAAAAAACGACTGTGCAGCTCAGCCTCCGTATTCTCTCCACCCGCAAAAGCAACGGCAATGGGAACAAACAGAAGCATATTAACGCTGTTCATACAATAGGTGTATGCTACGAACCAGCCTGGTCCTTCTGCAGATCCGCCTGCATTTATGATCTTCTGCAACATCTCATGCTCAGACATCAGGGTAGCCGAAACGATTAGAAAAATCCCCAAAATAAAGCGAATGCTTCGAATATTGTTTTTTATGTCCGTTGCCAACACATTTCTCATACGCTTTTCTCCTCACTTCAAACAGCTATAGACTTGATTTTTTTATTTTTATAAAATCCTAGTTTTTTGCAATAATATCACTATTTGTATAAAACTACACTCCTTATCAAACAACAGTTAAGGACTTGCAAAAACTGTTGTTCCTACTGAAAGCATTGCAACAGCTGTAAAAATTGATAATATTTTAAATTTTCTATTATTCTAAGTTCTACAAATACATAAGCCGCCAGTTAAGTACGATTAGTTTTATTATAATTCAATAAATTCCATCCAACTTTCCACATTTTATTGTACAATTTTACCATTTATATAATAACATGTCAACATTTAATGAACGTTTATAACAAAAAAATGCAGGGCTATAAAAAACTAAAGAAATTGCTCTATTTTACAAAATTATATCCTATTTTTCAATTCCAACTCAATTTTCCCTCAATGTCTTTTTCCTCCAACTTTCGTATGCTTATCTCACAGCAAAGCAGTACCACACCGGTACAGCCTGCTGAATTAATCAATACGAAAATGGAGGTGTTTTTTATGCGAGAACTCAGAAACACAAAAATCATTGCTGTAGATCACGGCTACGGCAACATGAAAACAGCAAATACCGTCACACCAACCGGAATCAAAGCCTATGAAACAGAACCCATCTTCACCGGGAATATTCTGGAATATAACGGCATTTACTACCGGATTGGCGAAGGACACAAAGAATTTATCCCGGATAAAGCTATGGACGAAGAATATTATCTTCTGACACTAATGGCTATTGCAAGGGAACTGAATGTCTTTTCCATCCGTGAAGCAGATGTTCATCTGGCTGCCGGACTTCCTCTGACATGGATCAGAAATCAAAGAGAAGCTTTTCGTTCCTATCTGCTCCAGAATCCAGAAGTCCATTACCGTTTCAACGGCAAAGAATATCATCTCCGCTTTGTGGGATGTAGCCTTTACCCACAGGGATATCCGGCTATTGTAAACCACCTTGGAAATTTCAAGGGAACTAATCTCCTTGCAGATATCGGAAACGGAACCATGAACATTCTGTATATTAACAATAAGAAAGCTCAGGAGAGCCGATGCTGGACAGAAAAACTTGGTGTAAACCAGTGCATGATTGCCGCAAAGAACGCTGTTCTGGACAAATTCGGAGTGAAAATTGAAGAATCCACCGTAGAACAGATTCTGCGGTTTGGAACAGCTGACATTTCAGCACCATATCTGGATTGTATCAGTTCTATTGCCAGACAGTATGTGGCAGAACTTTTTTCCACGCTCCGCAAATATGAATACAATCCTGACCTGATGCGCCTGTATGTAGTTGGCGGCGGTGGATGCCTGATCCGTAACTTCGGAACGTATGACAAATCACGAGTCACAATCATTGATGACATCTGCGCCACTGCCAAAGGTTACGAATCTCTGGCTTATATGAGCCTGAAAAGGAGGGGATAAACCA
>OCHE01001505.1_pt1 | contig 16979 bp, 10 predicted proteins | sample 1538681 | NCBI WGS metagenome assembly OCHE01 (sample SAMN04571717, study PRJEB22368) | human gut metagenome | biome: human gut; material: stool | host: Homo sapiens | place: Luxembourg | collected 2012-08-17
AACAGAGGGACTGAACCCTCTGATTACATAGAAATCTTCGAAAGAAGAAATTCATGAATGGAGGGGATGCTAATGATAACACTGACGGAACTTATTCAGTTCACAAGTTTATTGATAAGCGTTGCCGGATTATTTTACCTCATTGGGAAAGATAATCATGGCAGAAAAAAATAACCGCCCCGGCCAGGTTGCGGTTATCTTTTTTAACTAACACACCGGGCTAACCGTCTATCGGTAGCACCTTTTGTAAGTTAATTATATCACACTTACACCAAAATGCAAACAAAATAAAATCATTCAATAAAAGTCCAGCCTTAAGTTGGAAAAGCGAATTGTTATTTTTACTAATTTGTAAAAGAGACAATGAAAAAGAAAGTAAAGAAAAGGTTTTTTGCCATTCTCTTACTTCTTGCAATCGTTTTTACCAATGTGGGAACGGACTTTTTTTATGTCCAGGCGGGCAGCATAGAAGCAAATGAGAGTGTGCAGGAAGAAAACACAGAAACGATAACAGACACCGAAACTGTGGAAATAGGCACGGACAGCGTTTCTGATACAGAGGAAGTGAGTGAGAGCACGGAAACTGTGGAAGATACGGAGAAAGTGGATGAGAGCACAGAGACGGTTGCTGACACCGAGGTGATTGACACAGAAGAAGATATTCCGGAAGAAGCTGCTCCGGAAGAAGAACAGATTCCAGATCAGGAATACACATGGAGAGATACGACTGCAGAACGCAATCTATATTATGATGACTGGTCAAAAGAAAACATGGGGCGCATCTATCTTGGAGAAACATTAGAAGAACTTTTCCAGATGTATGAAGATCCAACGTTGGAAATGGCAGGATGGGAAGATTTCTTCGAAGGTACGTGTTTTGCAGGTGCAACCTTGGAAGATCTGAAATGGCTGCAGGAAAGCGGATACACAATGGATCAGCTTATACAGATTGCATCTGATAATAACAGAAGCAGTGTGTGGCAGATGTTGAGTGGAATTGCATTGATGGCAGCTTATAAAGATAAAACAGTGTCATTTGGAGGAGCTACAAAGACAGGACATATCCCAGCCTTTGGTAAAAGAAATGCACCACTTTATACGATGTCTATGGGGGGCAAGAAAGCATTCTGTGCAGACTGTGGAAAGCATATGTCATCATCAACAGTATTGTCATATGTATCGGAAGTAAATACTACATACATAAAAAAAGCAATGGCATATGCAGATAATGGTGGTTATTATCCTTTTTCACAGTTTTATATATGGGCTGGTGGAAATAAGGAAAACTATTGTAAAGGATATGCGCAGTTTAACTACAGTATGATGCATCAAGATTTATCATATGATCAAATTGCTGCATTAACCAATGCAAATGCTTCTTATGCATCGTTATACAAAGAAGCTGAAAAATCATATGACTCAATTTCTAATACAAGCACCAGTGGTGTGCATGTTTATATGTATTCCAATGGAAATAGTTCATATCAGAGGATATATGCGCTATATCGTGATGAAGTGCCGCCTACACCGATTGATCCACCAGGTCCGACGCCTACAGATGATCCGGTTTATGCGGATGTATCTGCTGATGCAGAGGCTTATGTGGATGCGAATGTAAGCTTAAATGTTGTAAAGAAGGATAACGTGACAGGTCAGGGACTGGCAGGTGCAGTATTTAATTTCTTCAAAGACGGAGGCTTTGAGGGAAGCGGAACGACAGACGGCAATGGAAATGTAAGTTTTTCTTTTACGACATCTTACTATGGAGCTGCCAGCAGCTCCAAGACGTACTGTACGAATTACGGTTCATTGACAGACGATAAAAAGGCAACGGTAAGTACATATACCAGTTATGACGCTGCTTACAATGCAGCTTATAACGAGGCATACACCAAGGCTTTAAATGCAGCCAATGCAGCTAAGAACAGTACAAGCCATAATTATTCCGCTACGGAAGTGACAGCCAGAAATGGTTATTACTTAAATCCGGGGAATACGACAGTCGGACAGAGTGCCGCAGGGGATGCATCTTTAAATCTGTCACTTGCAAATGTGAGGACGACAGGAAGCATTACGATCACGAAAGAAGATAGTGAGACAGGTGCGATCGCACAGGGCGATGCAACACTGTCCGGCGCAGTCTATGGACTGTATGCGCGGAGTAACATCGTGCATCCGGACGGGCATACCGGAATTTTATATACAGCCGGATCATTGGTTGCCACATTCCCACCAACGGATGCAAACAGACAGGCAAGGTTAGATAACCTTTATCTCGGAAATTATTACGTGAAGGAAATCACACCATCCACCGGATATCTTCTGGACACCAAGGAGTATGACGTTGCTGTCACTTATGAAGGGCAGGACGTACCAAATGTGGTAAGGACATCTACGGTGACAGAGGATGTGATCAAGGGAAATATAAGGCTTGTAAAACATTTACAGGAAAAGGATCCTTCGGCTGCATCCAGACCGCAGGTGCCGGAGGTAGGTGCAGAATTTGACATCATCCTAAAATCATCCGGCGTGACATATGCGCACATTGTTACGGATGCAGACGGATTTGCCCAGGCAAATATGCTGCCATACGGGAATTACATCGTAAGGCAGACAAAGGGTAAGGAAGGTTATTCATTTATCACTGATTTTGAAGTATTCATCAGGGCGCATGAAAGGACGTACTCTTACATTCTGGAAAACCTTGATTATACATCACAGCTGCAGGTCTTAAAAAAAGATGCAGAGACAGGTGAGCTTGTCAAGGTGGCAGGTGCCAAGTTTGAGATCTACAACGAGGCAGGGAAAAAAATTGTCCAGACGGTTTTATATCCTACCAAGTATGACATATCGGTATTTGAGACAGACGAGAGCGGTATGCTGGAGCTTCCGCAGTGGCTTGGAAGTGGAAATTACACATTGAAAGAAGTCCAGGCACCGGAAGGCTACATTTTAAATCCAGATCCTATCCCATTTAAGGTTTTCAGGGAATATGAGGAAAAGGATAAATGGGGTGATTCCGTGATCCGCGTGGTATGTGAGGACGTATCGGTCAAAGGAATCATCGATGTTACAAAGGTGGCACCGGTATTGACTGCTTATGAGGATGGAAAATTTATTTATACCGAAGAGCGTGTGCGGGACGTGAGATTCCAGATCATAGCGGCGGAGGACATTTACCGTGCGGACAGACAGACGGATGCCGAAGGTAATCTGATAACCCTCTATAAAAAAGGAGACATAGTTGAGACGCTTGTAACTGATCCGCTTGGGGAAGCTTCTTCAATGGAGCTGCCGCTTGGAAAATACAAGGTAAAAGAGATTTATGTGCCGGGTGGTATCTATCTGGATCAGGAAGAGATCGAAGTGGAACTGAAATATGAGGATGACCGTACAGAGATCGTTTTCTCTCCGGCAGATTTTTATGATCAGAGACAGGAAATCGAGATTGGCGCATTTAAGTATGACACAAAAACAAACAAAGCTATTCCGGGAGTAGAGATCACGATATACGCAAACAGGGATATTCTTGATTATTACGGTAATGTGCTTGTAAAAAAGGGTGATGCCATCAGGAGCATTGTTACGGATAATGACGGAAAGGCAGACTTTGGAAAGGATCTTCCATTAAATGCCTATGCTGCCGAAGGGGATGATCCGGATGTGGAAGAGCCTATGTATTACATGAAGGAAACAAAGTTTCCGGTTGGTTATCTTCCGGAAGATAACACATATTTCATTTACAGCAGTACGCCGGACATGACAGTACAGTTTGTTAAGGAAAATGTGAATGTCAGCAATGTGCATGTGGATGGAATCATCAAAGTCACAAAGACAGCTCCGGTTCTTACCGGATATGACGAAAATGGACGTTTTGTATATACGGATGAACGCATACATGATGTGAAGTTTCAGATCATAGCAGCGGAGGATATTTACCGTGCAGACTGTGACCTCACGGAAGATGGGGAGCTTATCCCGATTTACAAAAAAGATGAAGTGATACAGGTGCTTACAACGGATAAAGACGGATACGCTGAGACTTCCAAGCTTCCGCTTGGAAAATACAGGGTAAAAGAGATCTATGTGCCGGGTGGAATTTATCTGGATCAGGAAGAAATCGATGTGGAACTGAAATATGCAGATGATGATACAGAGATCGTATATGAGAACGCAGATTTTTATGATCAGAGACAGCAGATCGAAGTGAGCGTGTATAAATACGACAAACTCACGGACAAAGCGATCGGCGGTGTGGAAGTATCCTTGTATGCGAACCGGGATATCCTGGACTATTACGGAAATCTGCTTGTGCAGAAAGGAACGCTTATCAGGAAAGGCATTACAGACAATGCCGGAAGATATGTATTTTCAACGGACATTCCATTAAATGCATATGCCAGAGAGCAGGAAAAAACAGATTCAGAGGATAAGGACGAGGAAGAACCTATGTATTATCTGATCGAATCTAAATTCCCGGATGGCTACATACCAAATGACATTGTTTATTACATTGACAGCAGGACACCAAAAATGACGGTCAGAAATACCTCTGAAAATGTAGACATCAGCAATGATCCATTGCAGGCAGAGCTTGAGGTAGACAAGAGCGCACCGAAATTTGCAAGTCCGGGCGGTACGTTGAGATTTACGGTCAGCAAGGTTACGAACCAGTGCATGTATGAAATGAATGAATTTACACTAACGGATATCCTGCCGGAACATGTAAAGCTGTCAGTGTTAAACACAGGTACATTTAAGAACCCTCGCAGCCATGTGGTCAGCTATTCTATCTGGTTTAAGACAAACTACGATAGCGAATGGAGAGCATGGAAAACAGGTATTCAGAGCAATGAAGCGCAGGAGCTTAAGGTTGCAGATATGGGGCTTGGAGAGGATGAATATGTGACACAGTTCCAGTACAGGTTTGGCACGGTGCCGCCTTTCTTTGAAGTGGATGAGAACCCTTATTATGATGTGGTCGTTGACAGGGATGTGGATATGGATACGGTACTTGTGAACCACATCAAACTTACAGGTAACAAGTTCGGGAAATACCTTACATCAGAGGATGAGACAGAAACACGTCTGTTATATGGAAAGATCAGAGCCTCTATTAATGGAAAAAATGGCAATGGTGGCTGGTTCGTACATACAAATGGTTCACCAAAAACTGGAGATCAGGGAAATCTTGCAGGTGCGGTTTTAGTGCTCTTTGCAGGAATTATGCTCATTGCAGCTTCAATAAAGAAAAGAAAAGGGAAAAAAGTGCGTGGCATGAAATTACATATCCTTATCCTGTTTACCGTGGTGTCGGCACTTGCTTTTTCAGATGATACGTATGCTGCAGACAGTACGATTGTTAAGGAAAACCAGTATACGACAAACAGCAGTGATGATCTTCATGCAGATTATGATGAAAAGATCATTGAAAACAATAACTTTTACAAGCTGAAAAATGTTCAGTATGAGGTTCTTGACAAGAGCCAGGTAATCATTGACCGGAGTGTAGTGAGTGATCTCATGCTGGAAACAGATGAATACGATCCACCGGAAGAAATAAAAGAAGATGGTCTTATTTACAGGCTTGTGGATGTGAAGCAGATAGATTCTGAAACACTGGATCAGGAAGTATCAGGATTTGATGATTATGAGAAAAAAATCAGTGAAGAAGATGTTCCACAGACAAAGACATTGAAGATAGAGGATCTTAGGACAGGGGAGGAAATGGAAGTCGAGTGTCCGTTGAGCGGTATTGAAGTGCTTGACGGTGGAACGCTCATTCAGGATTCCATTGATATCACGTTTGAAGATTACAGTCTCGGTGTATTTGAGTGGAATGGTACATATGTAAGATCGGATGATGAATATCCGCTGAAAGGATATGAGAAAGATCTTTTGAAAAGTGTAGGGCTGTCTCCGTCTATCTATTCCGTGAGATCTATCACATGGAGTGGAGAACCATACACAGATGAAAACGGAGTGAACTGCAGGGATGCAGTCGCAGAAATACAGCATTATGGGTATTTGTATAGGGCAAATTACTCTTCACATATCAAATATGTCAAGTATGAGGCTTCATACGAAAATGCCGAAAATGACAATTTTAATTACGTCATCAAGGCAACGGCAGTATATGAAAAGGTTGTACCTGTTACACAGGCGGTATTTTACGCCGGGATCGGGATACTGATCTTCTGTATCCTGCTGGTACTCATAATGTATCTGGTTTCCAGAAGAAAAAAAGAAGATGAAAAATCTTCAATAAAAGAGGAAGGAGAAAAGGGCATATGGTAAGGATGATGACTGGTTTATCAAATCTGGTGGTAAGTTATACGCCAGCAGTAAAACTTTTGCTTATGATTGTTCTTATGATAATCGGTGCAGGATGCATAATCCCATTTGAAAAAACACAGACATGGGCAAAAAATGCAATTCCTTATGTGGCACTCGGTGCGGGAATTGTTTATTGTGCCTCAACTTTCGCAGAAGAAATAGCTTCTACTTTTGTGTTTGAAAGTGCAGCATATCTTATTTTTTAAACAGGACATCAGGAAGGTACTATTAATAGTACCTTCCTGCAAAAGGGGGAAAAATGCCGGATAAAAACAGGCGGTTGATGAAGATAAACCGCATAATTTCAAATAAAAAAAATGTTGCGTTGATAGTGATCGCAATAGATGTTTTATCTTTTCTCCTGATCAATTTTATCATCAATTCATTTGCAGGGATAACATCCAGCGTTGGTGGAAAAGGAAGTCTGGAAGATGCACTTACAGTCTTGAACATACTTCCAAACATGAACATGATAGTACATTCAAAATTTGTCAGATCAGTGTACACAGTCCTTTTTCTTTTTATTGCAGTGTTGGATGTTGCATTTGTTTACCAGATAAAGTTTGCCTATTCCGAGGAGGAAATCAATATAGGGCAGAAAGGTACACAGAGATGGACAAAATTGGAGGAAATTAAAGAGCAGTATATAGAGATTGAGGACAGGAAAATTGAGTATGATGGACCACCGGGATTTCCAATCTGTGAGCATAGAAACAAGATTTATATTGATACTTCACCTGTAAACAATGTTGTCATTGGTACAACGAGATCAGGAAAAGGTGAGACGCTTGTTTATAAGTCCATAGATGTATATTCCAGGTCAAAGCAGAAACCATCAATTGTGGCAATTGACATGAAAATCGAACTGTATAAATCATCAAAAAAGACCTTGGAAAGAAGGGGATATGAAGTATATCTGCTGAATCTGCAAGATCCTCTGCATTCTATGGGATATGATGTACTCGATCTTATCAAGCAGTTTTATAAAGCCGGAAATCCTGCAGAAGCAGAGCTTCAGGCACAGGCATTTACATATCTTGTATTTGACCCGGAAAATCAGACCGGAAATGAAAGGTACTTTGCGAGAACGGCTGCAACCATTACAGCGTGTCTTATTATTGCCATAACAGAAGATGCCCTAAAGGAAGATAGGATTATCAATAAAAAGAGAAAAGCAGCGTATAAGAAAAAAACAGAGGCATTTAAAAAACTGCCGGATGAAGAAAAGCAGAATGTAAGAAATGAATACCAGAATTACAAGACAGACGTTTTTTTAAACTACGATGTCCCTTATATACCGGATGAGGTCGAATATTACGATACGGATGTGAATGAGAAAAAGGTCAATATGTACAGTATCATTAATACATTTACAGAACTGCAGAGAAATGTGGTTGACCCGGATCATTACACTACTATGCTGGAAGTATTTTTTACAAAACGTCCTCCGCTTGACAGGGCAAAACTTAAATATGCGTCATTGGAATTTGCAGGATCAAAAACTAAAGGAAACGTTTACTCTACAATGCTTTCCAAACTGGATATTTTTACATTTGAAAATATTGCAAAGATGACAGCAGAAAACAGTATTCATTTTGTGGATATTGGATTTGGAGATAAACCGATTGCAGTATTCATTGGATTCCCGGATTATGATTCTTCTAAAAATTTTCTGGCAGTTACATTTATTAAGCAGGTATATGTAGCATTGGCGCAGAAGTGTGGAAAAAAAGGAAAATGTACGCGGCGAGTAAAGTGCGTCGTGGATGAGGCTGGAAACCTGCCAAAAATTGAGGACTTAAAGCAGATGGTAACAATTGGTCTTGGACGAAATATATTTTTTGATTTTTATATACAAAGCTTACAGCAGTTTGAAAGTGTTTATGGAAAAGATGGTGAGATTATCTATGGAAACTGCGGTAATAAAGTATATCTGATGGCAGGAGATGACGATACACCGGAAAAATTTTCAAAACAGATCGGAGCGGAAACGGTTACGGATCTGCAGAGAACAGGTTCTATGTTTTCTTTATCCAAACACTTTATGGAAAGTTCACTTGAAAAAAGACTGATCAATGCAAACCAGTTGCAGGAACTCCGGGAAGGAGAGGCCGTCATTAAGAGAATCATGAAAAGAACGGATAATCATGGAAATCCTATTATACAGACTCCAATTTTTAACAGTCTTGATACCGGAACAGCTTTTAAATACAGATATCAGTATTTGGCAGATGATTTTCCAAATGCGGATGAGATTGATCTTGATGATGTAAACACAGAATCAAGGGAATATATCAATCTGAAAAACAGGGTGTGGGATCCAGAAATTTCTTTCCGGCAGATGACACAGGAACAGGAAGAATTAAGTGAAAATGGAAATAGACTGAAAGATTTTCCGGAGGATGTCAGGGATGCAGTCTTAAGGATCATGGAAAAGATCAAAGGTGATGATTATAACATGGATGAAGTCTTGGACATGGATATTACTGCGATCAAGAGCATTATCAATGCTGATAATTATTTAAAGGATTACGAGAAAAAGGCAATTACAATAACAATCAACAGTGTAGGCGGAGGAAAGAAATGCGAAGATTCAGTAAAAAAAGAAAATTAATGGTATCCGCGCTATGTTTTGGGATAATGATTTTTTTGTTCCGGACAGATGTATTTGCCATGACAGGTGATGAATTTGCTGCATTTATGAGAAAAAACCAGGCATGGTTAGTATCAAACAATTTGTTTCTGGACATTGCACATACAATCGGCTGGGCACTTGTAAAGGGATGTGCAACACTGAGTGATTTATGCCAAAGCCTATATTCCTATTCGCTGGGATTAATAGATTTTACAACCTACGAACCTTTACAGCAATGGATAGCAACCTTAAAAGGCTTGTTTCAGGCACTGTTTACTGTATCACTTGTTTTTGCAGGAACAGTAATGATGATCGATCATGAAAAAAAGCCGAATTTTTTGAAAAGTGTTATGGTTGCAGGAATAAGCATTTCTGCACTTGGATACATCATGCTCACGCTCAATCAGGGGGTAAATGCTTTCTGTCAGGAAGTGGCTGCCGGGGAATCCAATACAAGTAATATCATTAACGAAAATTTTTATGATTTTAAATATATTGATTCCAAATATGGCATGGCAAATATGGATATTTCCAATGAAAGTAATTTGGAAAATTATCATTATCCAGAAGGATCATTTGCGGTTGAAAATGTAAGGATCAATGATGTCATGAATTATGCAGATGCAGATGGTGATACAAAGTATATTTTAAGTCACAAACTATTATGGCAGGTAGATGCGTCTAATGGAACACAGTTTTATGCGATTCAGGATATTTACAATGGTTTTGGATGGAACAGCTCCGGTGGTGATGACTGGTTTAATGAGTTTTATTACAGATATCACGTAAATTACATCAATATTTATATAACGCTGATTGCATACTGCATCGTTTATATATGTGTCAGCTATAAAACAGTAAGGATCATATACGAACTTGCGATAACAAGGATCATGGCTCTTTTATATTCCGCAGATGTAAATGGTCTGCAGAAGACATTGAAGATCCTTGGAGCTCTAAAGGATGGGTATGTAGTTCTTATGTTATCAGCAGTGTGTATCAAAGTTTTCAATTTTGCACAGTTGTATTTGAACAGCAAAGCCGGAAGCAATTCCCTGGTTTACAACATCGTTTTTCTTTTTACCGCATTTGCAGTAGTAGACGGACCGAATCTGATCCAGCAGCTTACAGGTATTGACGCAGGGCTGCAGAGTGGCTTTGGAAAGATCATGGCAGCTTACCATGTTGGACAGGCAGCCAAAAATACGATCTCAAGACCGGCACAATTCGCATGGCAGCAAAGACAGCATAGACAGTTGCTTAATGCAATGGGTGCAAACGGAGGTGGCAGAGAGTCATCAGGATCCGGAGGATCAGGAGGAAGTACATCATCCGGAAGATCCCATGGTGGAGGATCCGATGGTAACAGTTCCCAGACCGAAAACAGCAATGGCATGAATGGTGGAAACGCAAACCTGAACAGTTCTTTGGATCATGAAAGAGATAAAGGAGATGCACAGGGCAGTCAGAATGCCGGAGAAAACCAGAATGCAAGATCCCAGAATTTGGATAATGGAAGCCGTGATACTCAAAATGACAGCAAGACATCACAATCCGGTGGAGCTGATAATGACAAGAACAGTTCCGGAGATGATGGACAGCGGACAGGTTCCTCTAATATTGAATCAGACGTAAAAAATGCAGATGTGAATGAGAATGCACAGGCAATGAAGGGCAGTCCAATCGCAAATGATTCCAAGGATCAGTTGAAAAATAAAATGAACCAGATGCCGGGAAACAAACCATCAGGAAAGAGCGGATCAGCGAAGGGCAATATCAAACGTTCATCTGGAAATTACAAAGGCAGGGTTGCATCCATTGGAAAAACTCCAAAGAGTGTTTCAAGAAGCAGCTCATTAAAGCCAGCATCTTCGTCACCAAAGATCAATTCTGTCAAAAAAAATAACATTGGCAGTGAAAAAGCAAAAGATGGGGAAAACATCCAGAGGAATATAAATAAGTCCGCAGATAGCAGAGGCTCATTTACGGAAAAAGCAGACATCAGCAGAACCTCTGTAAATGAAAATGATGTGAGCGGTATCAGGAATGCAATGGAGGATATCGGAAAGAAATCAAATCTTTCAGGCAGTGATAAGAAAGGAGATTAGAAGCTTTGAGTAAATATTATTCAGCTAAAGAAATTAAATCACAGTCAAAAATCTCATGGCATATTTACGCATTTGACTTTTTCTTTCTGCTGATTTATGGAGTGGCTGCATATATGATGCGTAGCCGGGTAAATTCCCATTTGACAATCCTGTATGGGATTTTTTCCGGGATTGTCGCAATAGGTTTGACATTGCCAAGTCCATACAATCATAAGAGAAGGATGTTTCAGTCTATTTTTCTATATTTGAGAAAGGATAAGGATACATACCATCCGGTCAGGAGTGATGTATTTGAGAGGACAGAAAACAATGAATCTGATATTTAGTTTCTTGGGTATGGTCGTATGTACGGCAGCCTTGATTTATATGGTGGTAAAAAAGCCGGACAAAAAACAGAAAAAGGCAGGGGCTTCAAAGAATACATTACAGTTGCTGCCGGAACGGTATTACGATGATGAACTGGATGCTTTTGTTATTGAAAAGGATATGACGGGATATCGGTATATGGATCTGATAGAGATAAAGTCGCAGGATCTAAACAATCTTTCAGAGGATGAGGTCTATTTTAATATGGCAAAGCTTTCAAGGTTTTTTAAGCGCTATGAAATTGATATAAAGCTTATTGCACTGAATTTTCCAAGTGATATGAGCAAACAGAAAAAATATTACATGAAAAAAAGAGAAAGCACGAAAAATGCCAGATATCAGAAATGGATCGACAGGAAGATTGAGCAGTTTGAATGGCTGGAATTAAATCAGACGACACGAGAGTATTACTGCAAGATTTTTGCTGATAATGAAGAAAAATTAGTGCTGCAAAGGAATCAGATGATAGATGATCTTGGGATTGGAAGGGATGGTCTATTGCTGGAAATCGAGAAAATGAAAAAAATAGAGATCCTAAATAAATGTAATAACAAAAATTCTATGATCTTGAAAAGGGAAAACAATGATTGAGAATAAGAAAAGACAGAAAGAGCCGGAGTATGATATTGAGTTAATAAAAAGGATACAGCCACATGGCGGCATCAGCTTTAAGGATGATCTTTATGTGAAGACAGGAGACGGATATGAGGCATGCTTGCATATCATGGAATATCCGCCGGAAATGGATGATTACTGGCTGGCTCCGTTGACCAATATCAAAGGTACGGTTGTCACCGTTGACATTTCAACGGATGATGCGGAAGAAGTCAAGAAAAATTTAAACAGATCCATGAGTGAACAGAATCAGAGATACAGAAGTGCTACGAACTATGTGGATGAGAATGATGCAGAAACAAAATTCCAGATGATGGATAATCTCCTTCAGGAAATATCAAAGATGAACGAAGTTGTAAAGGTCATTGACACAAGGATTTTTGTTGCAGATAGGACATGGATCGGACTGGAAGAAAAGATCAAAGAGATAAAGACAAAGCTTGATAATCAGGGATATAAAGCATATATCAATCTGAATGAAACAAGAGATGATTGGATGTCCATGAATAACACATACACGCAACAGCAGAAGAACAGGGAGGCAGTGGAAGGACAGAGCTATTCTTCGAACTCTCTGGCTGGCGGATATCCGTTTCATTTCAGTCAGTTGGAAGATCCAAGAGGCGGATATTATGGATACACACCGACAGGTGGAAACTTTGTATGGGACATGTTCTATAAGACAAAAATGAGGTCTTATTACAATAGTCTGGTCTTTGGAACAATGGGATCCGGAAAATCTACATTGTTAAAAATAATGGAAGAAGATGAAGGTGTAAAAGGACATTTTCTCCGGATTTTTGATGTGGCAGATGAATTTGTGGCACTCACAGAAGAACTTGGAGGAAAAATATTAAAGCCGGACGGATCAGGAAAGGATATTCAGAATCCATTAGAGATACTGCATGCTACAGAAAGTGAACAGTTGAACTTTTCACGCCATATATCAAAGCTTACAACGTTTTATAAAGCATTAGATCCGGAAGCAGAAAGCACGGAAGTTACCGATTTTACAAATCTGCTTACGGAATTTTATGAAAGCATTGGGTTGACACCTCTGGTAAATGGTGTGGAGAGGCAGATATCCGGACTTCCGCCAACATCTTATCCGATATTCAGTGAATTTTTGGAATATCTGAATAACCGGATTACAGAAATCACGGAGAAAGAATACAACAAGGCAGAAATGGTATTTGCCGAGGCACAGTTGAAATCGCTTTACAAAATTACACGTCAGATATCGTCCCTCATTAAGACGTATGGAAATATGTTTAATGGTCACAGCACGATCAATAACATTATGGATGAACAGATAGTAGTGATTAATATTTCAGGATTAAAAGACATGGCGCAAAACGTATTTGCTGCACAGATGACGTCTTTAATGGCTCTTTGCATGGACAATATGGTTACAAACGGTAAGGTCATGAAAGAAAAATACGAGAGTGGGAAGATTTCTATCGAAGATGTGGTTGATTTCCTGATTATAGTGGATGAGAGCCACAGGTGGGTAAATACAAAATTCGAAGTGATTCTGGATATGGTCATTACATACATGAGAGAAGCAAGAAAATATTTTGGAGGCATATGCCTGGCAAGCCAGAATGTCAGAGATTATGTTCCGGAAGGTTCATCGGATGCTGCATTTAATAAACTGAAAACATTGTTTGAGTTGACACAGTATAAATTTATTCTGCATCAGGATAGTAATGCAAAGGAATTGTTACGGAGTATATTCAATGGGATTTTAACAGAGTCACAGATCAGAAAGATTCCACAGTTGGAAATGGGAGATGCGATCGTGAACCTGTCATCAGCGCAGACAATGGAAGTGCATATTCAGGTAACGGAGGAAGAAAAGGCAATCTTTAAGGGAGGCGTTTAATGAAAAAATCAAAGGCAAAAATAATTGCCTGTTTGGTGATGATTTCATCATTATTGCTTTTCATGTTTCCTGTAATCGTTGCTACGATCCAGTACCGGAATTTACAGTTCATATTATTTAACGGATATAATTCAGAGCAGATCGAAACATCTATGGGTACACTTGGCATAACCGCAGAGGTGGAAGCTTATAGAGATTTGGTGACAGAGTATGCGGTTAAATATGAGATAGAAGATTATGTGGATTTACTTCTTGCAGTTATTATGCAGGAATCCGGAGGGATCGGAAATGACATTTTTCAGGCATCGGAATCACTTGGATTAAGCCCTAATACGTTATCAGTGGAGGAATCCATAGACCAGGGTGTAAAGGTAATGGCTGCACGGTTGGATGCAGCAAAAGTCGAATCCATTACAGATATGAATAAAATACGACTGGCACTGCAAGGCTACAACTTTGGTGGTGGTTATATAAGATATGCCATTAACAGAGATGGTCAATGGACGCAGGATAACACAAATGACTTTGCTAAAGATCAAAGCAAAGGAAAAAAGAGAAGTGGGAACAAGGCACAGACACTTGGCGTATGGGCGTATGGGGATCAGTATTATACGTTCCATGTTTTAAGATATTATTCAGCCTCTTACTCTGCAGAAGGAAACAGTGGAGTGGTCGATGTGGCAGAAAGGTGCCTTAATTATCCTTATGTGTATGGTGCTACCGGTCCGGATAAATTTGACTGTTCCGGACTTGTATATTACTGCTATAAATTATCCGGAAAATATACCGGGGCAAGATTAACAGCAGCGGGATATAAAAATATAGCAGCACCAATAACACAGGAACAGGCAGTACCAGGAGATCTCGTGTTTTTTACAAGAAAAAATGGTATTACGCATCATGTGGGAATCTATGTTGGAAATGGTCTTATGATCCATGCACCGAAGCCCGGAGACTATGTTAAATATGGAACTATAGAAAGAACCAATGAAACCGTCAGCTTTGGCAGGTTATCAAATACAATACAAAAGGAATAATTATGAAAAAAGACAGATCAAAGATATTAGGAATGGGATGCATTTTATTTGCCGTATTTATCCTGATCGTAAGCGGCATCCAATACTTCCATAAAGAAAAAAAATCAGGAGTAAAGCCGGATGACAGCGATTTTTATGGTCAGACGGAAGAATATGATTTTAATGACATGGATAACAGTACATATGTGCCGGAAGTAACGGAAACAGTACAGGAAACGGAGGAAGAATTTGACGATAATGTAGAGCCTCTTGTATATGAAGATTTTCAAATTGAGGATCTTACAGAGGAAGAAAAACAGGCAATCGGTGACAATTATGATTCCTTAGTTGCTGCAATTCAGGAAACAATGTATGCATGTGGATTTTATGACTATACATATGCAGTGTCACTTCATGATCTTGAAATCAATGATGAGGCAGGAACGGTCACGTTGGGCATGGAGGTCATGGCAAACAAAAAAGTAAATATTGATGCGGTGCTTTACGAGAGTGTAGCACAGTGGCAGATAAAAATTTGGTAAGGAGTCCAGATATGAAGATTTTAGATTTAAAAAAGAAAGATGATGAAAAAGCAAAACCATCAAAACAGATGCTGATCACAGGAGCTGCAATCATAGCAGCAATGATCGTAACCATTATCATCATTTATTTTTTGATCCTTCCGGGATATAAGAAAAAAATAGTGGATGATGTGCTTTACGGTGACATATCAGATGATGTGGTCACGGAAACAACCACAGAAGTGGATAATGCGTATGCGGCCGCAGAGCTGAAAGATGAAATATCAAAATATGTGGCAAATTATTTTACAACCACAAATGTTGAAGAATATTTAAGTGACGAAAATGTAGAGCAGCTTGCAGATCTGATCATCAAAAGCTTAAAAGATGCAGGACTGCTGGAGCAGAAGGACAATTCTGATGAAATCAGACAGTCAATCATGGATCAACTGAAAGAACTGCTGGAACAGAATAATCTTACAAATGAGGAAAAATACGAACTGCTGAAAGAACGCTTTGAAAAAGAATTAAAGGAGCTGCAGGAAAAAGATACTCTTACAGAAAAAGAGTTCCAGAGTGTCATATCTATTATAAATTCACTGAAAGACAGCACAGCCACCGATTTTGAATCATTAAAGACAGAAATCATAAAACAGCTTACAAACAATAAAGAGTTGTCGGATGAAGAGATTGCGGCAGTTAAAAAAGCATTGGAAGATATGGCAGAGCAGAACAAAAAAGATCTTTCGGATTTTAAAAAATATTTAGAAGATGAAGTTGTTCCTGGCATTCAGCAGACAATCAATGAAAATACACAGAATATCGAAAACAACACGAATGCTATCACACAGAATACACAGGACATCAATAATAATACAACATCGATCAGCCAGAACAGTCAGGATATCCAGAACAATGTTACATCTATTTCAAATCTGATTGCATCATTTAATGGTATGCAGACGGATGTATCTAATATCAATAATCAGGTATCGATACTTTATGACAGATTAAATAATTGCTCGGTCAAATACGAAAATAACCATTTCTACGCAACATTTGATGAAGGGGGTGCCGATCCAGTAACAAAAAAATTGGACTTTGCGGAGTAAAACTTAATACAAATACAGGAAGTACTTCGCAGGAAACGGATGTAAAGGTATCTGTAACATCGTATGGCTATCAGGACTTTATCGTAGAATTAGATGATGAGTATGATCCGGCGCTCTTAACCCCGACATGGGAAGGATGGACGCTTGCAGGATGGAAAGATGATAAGGGTAATCCAATGGATAAAGACAGTGTTGCACATGACAAGGTTTTTTATGCAGACTGGGTAGATGATATTGCACCGGAATTAGATTTTACGTCTACAAATAATGTTGCCGAGACACAAACAGTAACAATGAACATGAGTGATAAAGGCTCAGGAATAGCAGAGGTTTATTTTGGATTGCAAAATCCGGAAGAAACAGAGGTGGTTTTCACACCGTGTAC
>OCHE01001525.1_pt1 | contig 16613 bp, 19 predicted proteins | sample 1538681 | NCBI WGS metagenome assembly OCHE01 (sample SAMN04571717, study PRJEB22368) | human gut metagenome | biome: human gut; material: stool | host: Homo sapiens | place: Luxembourg | collected 2012-08-17
ATTCGTCCACTTTCTGCTCCGCAAGTTTTCTGGCCAGAAACGCTGCGTCCATTGCTGTAAATTTTCCGTCTTCATTAACATCTCCAGCACTGTATCCAGAATCTAATACATATGACAAGTGATTAAATTCCATAACTTGATAAAGGCAATAGTTTACTTTTGCAGCTTCAAGTTTAGTACACTCAGTGTTATAAAATCGATCATGTACCCAAACTATATCACTTATGCCATTACCATAAAAATCTGTTGTTACACTGCTTTCAACCACAAAATCAATATCATCTACATCAAGTAATCTCATAATTTCTTTTTCCGTATAATAAGGAACATATTTACGATACCGACATGTAAACATATTTCCAAAAAAATTATAACCATCCATAGCAAGATTTATTTCATCGTAAATCATTTTCGGCGTTACGACTTTATGTTGATATGCAGGTGAAGGATTAAGCTCAAAAGAATCGAGTGCAAAAAATTCTTCCTCGCTCATTTCGAATAATTCTGATAATGTATATATATTTTTTTCTGTATCAACCGTCTCAGCGTTAACCGCAAGGCTTCCTAACAGCGAAACCGATAACATACCTGCAAGTATTGCACTTAAACATTTTTTTAGTTTTTTCATAATAATACCTCCATAATTTCACTAGCTACCTTATATATACTATTTTATACAATATATCAAAATGTAAATATAAGGTATTTTCCATTAAATGTTTATAAAAATGTTATATTTTTATAACTGTATTATACCACTTTCTACTTATTCTGTCTATTAATTTATTAAAGTTTTTTTATTTTTGTATATATGCACAAAAATAAATAGAGTATTTGTACATTAGTACAAGTACTCTATCATAAATATTATTATTGTTGTTCAATAGTCATACCTTCGGCTTTTGCCAAAGCTCTAGCGGCCAAAAACTGAGCTATCTTTGCACAATCCAATGCGGTTATTTCGCCGTCGCCATTAATATCTGCTGTTTCCGGTAATTCGTCTGCTTTCTGCTCCGCAAGCTTTTTTGCTACAAATGCTGCGTCCATTGCTGTAAATTTTCCGTCTTCATTAGCATCGCCAACTAGGTAGTGAGAATCTAAAGGATTAATCAGTTGATGAAATTCCATAACCTGATAAAGACAATAATTTACTTTTGCAACTTCAAGTACAGTACATTCAGTATCATAATAACGATCATGCACCCAAACCTTACTATTTATACCATCCTCATGATAAGTTATACCGCTTTCAACTACAAAGTCAATATCGTCTACATCAAGTAACCTTATAATTTCTTTTTCCGTATAATAAGGAACATATTCACCATATTCACACGTATAAATATTCGAAAAATAATTATAACCATATATCTCAGTACCACAATGATCGTAAAAGTATTTTGGAGAAGTTGTTCTAGGATCATTTTCATCTATAGGATCAAGCGCAAAAAATTCTTCCTCACTCATTTCGAATAATTCTGATAATGTATATATATTTTTTTCTGTGTCTGCCGTCTCAGCTTTAACTACAAGACTTCCTAACAACGAAACCGATAACATGCCTGCAAGTATTGCGCTCAAACATTTTTTTAGTTTTTTCATAATACCCACTCCTTTAAATTATATCTTTTAATATAAATTATTATCTCTTCTCATTGCAATAACATCAGCGCTGTTTGCAGAACCGTCATTATTGTAATCAGCAAGATAATATTGTACGTTTGATAAATCATTTACTTGTAATATATATTGAATTATATAGTCCACATCTGCTGTTGTTATAGCGCCATCGTAATTCACATCGCCTTTTTTCAGTGAAATATTTTGATATGCATATGCAAACTTATCCTCGTCAAATTTTACCAATTGTTTATCCGTTCCTACTTCATTGCCTAAATTATCCAATACATTAAATTCATAATCATCTCCAATTGTCGTTCCCGATAAATATGTAAACCAATTATACCCATTGCAGTACCTTGAAATAGGTGACGCCAAATTATCATAATCAAAAAAGATATCTCCGTTAAAAGCAAATCCGCCTGAATCTGAACCGACATACGGGAATATTGTATATGCATTATTATGCGACCACAATGTTGATGTTCCCCTATTTATCTTTAAAGTTAAAGTCTCACGGTCAGACGTATTAACAGAAAGACGTCCTACAAAATTAACATTTTTATGCGCAACATCTATAGTAAAAAAAGCATTCTCACAATCAGGTAAATATTTAAAAGCAGGACTGCGTGTTCCATTATATTTTGCTTCCCAATTATTAATGTTATTAGCGCTTACTTCATTCAGAGCATCATACATTACCCAAAAATAACCGGTATTTGAACTAATCCCATGGCTAATAAAATTCGTTCCCCATGAATTCGCTATTTTAAAAGCGCCTTTTTCACAATCTTCAATTATACCGTTTCCGTTAACATCATAACTTTTATTATCATCATACCCTACGACAGTAAGCATATGACCACCACCATCATAACATCTGAATGCTATACTTTCACCATTTTGGACAACTGAATTCCAACGATTTTGTGTAACAACTGTAAGAACCTTACCGTTATTCAACATTTGCTTTACTATATTAAGATAGGAATCATTTACATTCTGAATCGTATTATCAAGGGGTATATCATATTTTGAAGTAGTTTCAATTCTGGTTTCTAATGCCTCTATCTTTTCATTTTGCAATTGAGAAGGCCATTGAGTATAATTATCTGTATAAGGAAAATCGCTATTTTTTAAGCTTCCTAACGTTTCCAATACAGAATAGGCATCAATGGGATTAAGTCCCAAATTTTTCCCATTATTCAACAGGTTAAAAGTCCATTTAGGTGAATAAATAACTCTGTCAGAAGTATTGGTAACATTATTGAGTTTGTTTACCTCATATGAGTATTGATAATAAGTAGTTGCAAATGCCACACACGATTCCAATCCTCTTTGATTAGCTATAGGCGGAAAACATGGCGAAGTACTTAAATCAACCGAACTTGGTACAGAAGCTGTCGTTGTCGGAATGTCCCCTGGATTTTCAAAAATATTATTTATACCTAGTGTTGAATTCAATATTACGCCTTCAGAACAATTATTTTCTTCCGCTCCTACCGGTAACATACTGATTAGATTAACAGCCAATATTCCACCTACAGCAGCACTTAAAAGTTTTTTTAATTTGCTCATTGTATTGTCCTCCTATTTTTAATTTGAAAAGTATTTTTCCTTCTGTTTATATTATATCACAAATTTCCTATTTTTACCATAGTTGTTTTTATATATTTATAATTTTGTATATATGCACAAAAATTAATAGAGTATTTGTACTAATTTACAAATACTCTATTAAAAATAATATTATTGTTGTTCAACAAACATACCTTCGGCTCTTGCCAAAGCTTTAGCGGCAAGGAACCGAGCTATTTCTGCGCAATCCAATGCTGTTATTTTCCCGTCACCATTGAAATCTGCTGTTTCCGGTAATTCGTCTGCTTTCTGTTCCGCAAGCTTTTTTGCTATGTATGCTGCGTCTCCGGCTGTAAGCTTGTCATCGCCGTTAGCTTCTCCATAATTAGAGGCATGCGAAAAAATGTCAACATAAGGTGAAAGATAAAGTAAATTACTATCAGCCTGCATAATACAATATTCAAATTTTGCTAAGTAAAGTATATCCTCATCAGTTATTTCTAAAAACTTTAATTTAAAATCAGTAATACTTACCTCAAGCCTCCAATCGAAATAAGACGAACCTGACATCAACGGTGATTTTACTGTATATTCAACACTATCCCCTAATAAATACTGTATGCATTTTTCAGTTTCATAAGGAATATATTCCTTATCACTTGATTTTACAGTACAATCAAATACGCCTCTTAACCCAACATAGTCACTATACATAACTTTCAAGGCCTCATAATCAGGCACATTAGATGAACCCTGCATATTATTAATACCATATATTGCCCTAGCTTCACCCTCAGGTATCGATTTCATATCATAATAACAAGAATTAGCAGTTTCGTCAAGAGCCAAAAATTCTTCTTCACTCATCTCCAACAGTTCTGAAAAGGTATATATTTTTTCTTCTGATGCACTTGTAGATAAACTTCCCAACAACGAAACCGACATCATACCTGCAAGTATAGCACTCAAACATTTTTTTACTTTCATAATAATCGCCTCCATTATTTTCTATTTTATGTTAATTTTCTACGTATATAACTTCTGCCGACTGAATTCAGTCGGCAGAGTTATATAGGTGATATCATAAATTGAATTATGGTATGTGTTAAAATATTATATTCATTGTCTTAGACGATGAATATTCTGATATTTCTTCACTGACCAAAATTAGTCAGCGAAGAAAAGCAGAAATAATTACTCATATAATGAGGTGCATATACGAATAATTAATATCAAATCAATTTTGGCATGCCAAAATTGATTTTTCAACGCTAACCGAAGAATAATCGGTGCGGAATAATAATACAAAGCTCATTCATATCAAGAGGTGATATGTCTAAAGTATATCATATTATCGATTACAAGAAACATTCAAAAAACGGGGGATCTAACCGAACCACTAATCAACATCTAAATTTAAGGTTTCTGTACCGGCTAAGCCGATACAGAAACATATATGAATTGATTCACAAAAGGTTGAGATGATATTGTGAACAATCATACAGCAAATCTTCGACATAACCAAAATTGATAAGCTATCACGAATACTACTGGAAATCTATATTCCTTTCGTATCCATTTATATTATAGCATAATATTCCAGTACTGTCAATAGTTTTTTCGAAAAAATATGTAAACAATTTATGAACAAATTAAAGACTTTTTTCGAAACTGTATTTTATTACATCTTCATAAGAATTTCCCTTATAAACTTTTGCTACGGTTTTTACTCTATATGTACCGCTGTTTAATGTTGCCGAAGTATTATTAAATTCTAAATCCGTAGAATATTCGGTTCTGTACCATATTGCATGATCTATCCAATCACTACCGGATTTTTTCTGCAATATCTGCTCTACATAAATTTTAGTAATATCAGATTTACCTGATATAATACTAGTACAAGTAGCTTTTTTATTGGAAATAGAAATTTTACTTTGTGCATCATCAACATTTTCACTGAAAACGATGATTTCTTCATCAACAGCATAATCCAATTCATCAGCATTGACTATCATTCCCGATGTTCCGACTGCCAGAGCTGCTGTAAATACAGCAATAAATTTTTTCACTTTTTTCATATTTTTACACCTCATTAAAATTTGTTAGAAATTCACATTTCTATATATAAAGACAATAAAAACGATAATTTGCGGAATTTTTTTTTGAAATTTATTTTATTTTTGTAGATTTGCATAAATCAAGAGCAGTTTCCTGACTTGTATTTGTTCGCAATGTAAACAAATATATATCGTTGCTCCACATGATCAGATAATAATCTTCCTCTTCATCAAAATGGATCACATATTTTATTCCGTCTCCATCCGTAATAATATCATTGATCCCATGTTCATTATCAATGTAGATTATATTATCTTCCACTACTTCTTGTACAAATTTTATATAATCTTCATTATTTTCATAATATTTTTTTTGAGAAAATTCGCCTACAGTTTCATCCTTTAATTCAAAGCCTTCGGGTACTTCTATAGTATATTCTTCTTCAATTGTAGCAGGAAAAACATAATTTTCTTCACATTTTATACGAACTTCATCAAAATCATAATGGTACAGAACCAGATAATCAACCGCCGGATCTCTTCCGGCGTCTGTCAGTATACTCAATCCAGCCGCCATAACAAATATTGCCGCAACACTTGCTCCGCAGCGTCTGGCCATGCTGATAATTTTACCCCCGCGAGTTTTTCGTCTTTTTATAATCTTTGACATTCTGCGTTCAAACTCATCTGAAAATTCATGTTCATAATCTAAAGGAAGCGATTCGTTAAGTATTTCCGGAATAACAGATTCTGCCAGAGCTTCGGCAAATATGGATTTATCTTTTTTCATCTTTTGTCCGCCTCCAGTAATCTTTTCAAATGTTTTCTCGCCTGCTGCAGCCGTTTCTGAGCAGCAGCATTTGTAATTTTTTTCATCTTTGCAATTTCTCTTAAACTTAAATCATAAAAATAGTAAAGTAACAATACTTCTTTTTCTTTAGGTTTTAATTTTGATATTTTTTCCTTTAAATACATCTTGTTTATATACTGCAATTCAATATCAGATAAAAAACTGTCATCATTTTCACAGTCATCTATGCTTATGCAATTATTTTTCGATTCTGAATTAATAATATTTTTACAGATGTTTTTTAATGTAAGAACACAATATGCTTCTATCTGACTATCGCTCAGCGTTTTAAAGGAATCGAATTTTACGGAAATATTTAAAAACGCTTCAGAAACAGCTTCCTCTGCAAGCTTTTCATCATTTAGCATCTTGTACGCTATAAAGTACAATTTCTGCTTTTGAACATTATAAAGACGTTCAAAGTCGTCCTTTTCATAATCTTCTTCAGTAAAAGTCATATACGTCTCAAACATAAACGTCCCTTCTGTTATGTCATTTCAGATTCCTCCTTTTCATAATACATATAAAAATACGGATATTCTACCATATTTTATTAACAAACTTAATTTTTGTTGATATACACAATTTTGCAATAATATTTAGTTTTAGTTTTCGACACATATGACAATTTTAAAAATCGGAATATTATTGCTTATATATATAAAGACAACAAAAATGACTGTTTGCGGACATTTTTTTCAAAAAATATTTATATTTCGTATGAATGCACAAAATCATACGTTTTTTTTGTAAAAATTACACATATCCGACATTAACATATCCACTATAATTTATAAAAAACAAAAAATGTCACATTATTTTTAAAAATAGGGTGACAATTTGATTTTTTTATGATATAATAGAAAAGGCAAAAACTTGTCTTAAAAATGGAGGTTAAAAAATGGAAGCTACAAGAAAAAAAACAACAACATTCAACATTGTCATGGTGGGGCTTTCTGCCGCACTGATATGTATTGCAGGACCTTTTGCAATTCCGATACCGTTCAGTCCTGTCCCGATATCGCTTATCCCACTGGCAATTTACATAACCGCTTTTCTTCTTGAATGGAAGCTATGCGGATTAAGTACGGTAATATATCTTCTGCTCGGAATGGTAGGACTTCCGGTATTTTCGGGATTCAGCGGCGGTCTGGCAAAGCTTGCCGGTCCTACCGGCGGTTATCTTATCGGTTTTATTTTTACAGCGTTGATATGCGGATTTTTCGTTACTAAATTCGATAAGATATATATGTACGTAACAGGAATGGTTCTGGGCATTATTATCGCCTATCTTTTCGGTACTGTCTGGTTTACAATCCAGCAGGATACTAATTTTATAACAGCTCTTAGCCTATGCGTGATTCCATATCTTCCGGGCGATGTTATTAAAATAGTTATTGCAGTACTTGTCGGACCTATACTCAAAAAAAGAATTGCAAAGCTTTCAATATAGTGAAAAAAGAGGACTGATAAAATCAGTCCTCTTTATTTTTGCTTTTCTTTCTTTTTTTAACGCATTCCGTCAGCAGAAATTCAATTTGTCCGTTAATAGAACGGAAATCGTCCTCAGCCCAGTCTGCCAGATCTGTCCACAGCTTCGGGGACAATCTCAGCACTATCTGCTTTTTTCCGCTGTCTTTTTTCTCTGCCAAGCTTATCCCTCCGATATATTTTTAATAAAGCGAACCGCTGTTCACTATCGGCTGAGCATCCTTGTTTCCGCAGAGAACAACCAAAAGATTTGAAACCATCTGTGCTTTGCGTTCTTCGTCAAGACTGCATATTTCGTTTTCAGAAAGCTTATTAAGCGCCATTTCAACCATACCTACCGCACCTTCAACGATTTTTTGTCTTGCTTCAATAATAGCCGCCGCCTGCTGACGCTGTAACATTGCCGCCGCTATTTCCGGCGCATATGCAAGATGTGTTATTCTTACTTCGATCACTTCCAGTCCGGCAACCTCGACCTTCTGCTGAAGTTCTGTCTTTAGAGCGTCCGCTACCTCCTGACTGGAGCCTCTGAGAGACTTTTCGTCTCCCTGCTCGGAAACGTCGTAAGGGTAAAGTCTTACAATATTTCTCAATGCCGAATCTGCCTGTGTGGAAAGATAATCCTCATAATTATCAACGTTAAATACGGCTTTCGCAGTATTATTGATTTTCCAGATAACATTTACTCCGATCTCAATTGGATTTCCCTGTTCATCGTTTATCTTCTGCTTTTCATTGCGCAAAGTCATTGCCTTGAGTGAAAGCTTTTTATCTACTGACGATACGGCTACCTTTATTTCGCCGTTTTTTACTTTTTGATTCAGATCGTTTAAATGCTTTGTATACGCAGGATTGACAGATGTACTGAAAGGATTTACAAAGAAAAATCCGTCTTTTTTAATTGATCCGCTGTACTTTCCGAAGAGAGTCAGAACCAGCGCCTCATTGGGTTTAATTACTCTCAGTCCGCAATCGATTAATATAGCCAAAACAATAATAAGCGAAGCCAAAATAAATATTACCGCTGCAAATCCGTCGTCTCCGTCAGAAACGGCTTTTCCCCCGGCAATAAACGCTCCGATAGAAGCAAGATACAGAATCAGCGACAAAAACAGCATTCCCCAGCCGCTTGAAGGATTCATTTCCTTTTCTTCAAAATTGATTTGTTTTTTCTCTTCCATAATGATTTCCCCTTATTTCAAATTATTAATTGATATGTTTTGATATCAATTTGATATCACTATATTATCACAGATTTTCCGGTTTGTCAAGAGGGTATTTGATTTTTCCGGAAAAATATGATATATTGTTTTCAGAGGTGTTTTAGAAAATGGAAAAAACAAACGTAATGAGAATACTGGATCAGAAGAAGCTTGAATATAGATCTCATTTTTACGGCGATACCGGAGCAATAAGCGGAACCGATGTAGCTCAGGCGCTTAACGAAAATCCGCAATCGGTTTTTAAAACTCTTGTAACTGCGGGAAAATCAAAAAAATATTACGTATTTATGGTACCGGTATGTGAAGAACTGGATTTGAAAAAGGCTGCTAAATCAGTTAATGAAAAATCCATAGAAATGATAAAATCAAAGGAACTTCTTCCGCTTACAGGCTACATTCACGGCGGATGCTCCCCCATAGGCATGAAAAAGCTTTTTACTATCGTTATTCACTATACCGCAAATAGCTTTGACAAGATTTTTTTCAGCGGCGGCAGGATTGGCTGTCAGATAGAAATGTCATTTGAAAGTCTGAGAAAAGTCATACCGATCAATACCGCAGATATAATTGTAAATAAAAATGATTTATAACAGCATAGTAAAAGGCAGATTTATTTCACGTCCGAACCGATTTATAGCATACGCCGAAATAGACGGCAAAGAAGAGATCTGTCATGTAAAAAACACGGGACGGTGCAGAGAGCTTCTTATACCCGAAGCAGATATAATTCTCGAAATATCAGATAATCCTAACCGCAAAACAAAATTTGATTTGATTTCCGTCTATAAAAACGGACGGCTTATAAATATAGACAGTCAGGCGCCAAACAAAATTGCCGCAGAACTTTTACCGAAGCTTTTTCCGGATTATATTATAAAGCCCGAACAGAAATATAAAAATTCACGTTTTGATTTTTATTTGGAGTCGGCAAATAAAAGAGCTTTTGCTGAAGTCAAGGGAGTTACTCTTGAAAATGAAAACATCGTTATGTTTCCGGACGCTCCTACAGAAAGAGGCGTAAAACACATAAACGAACTTATTCAGGCTGCCGAAAACGGCTTCGACGCATACATTTTGTTTATCATACAAATGAATCAAGTAAAATACCTTATTCCGAATTATACTCACCGAGAATTCGGAGAAGCCTTACACCTTGCAAAGCAAAAGGGTGTCAAAATTCTTGCTTACGACTGTATTGTAAAAGAAAACGAGATAACCGCACATGCTCCTATAAAGGTTTTTACCGAAAATATGATCTGATTTTTGTCTAATTTTTTCATAAAAAGATATTGCTTTTTTTTAATTGTTATGTTATACTAAATTTAAATGGTTTGAAATACGTTATATCCGGCGCTGTTACAAAGTACTTTAGGCTTTAGAAGAATAAAAAGAAATCGGCAGTTTTTACCAAGTAATTTGTAAAAGAGACGGGTATATAATAATGGAGGAAGATATTAAATGAATATGAGTATACTGGAAATTATCGGCGGAATACTGCTGATTTTAACCTGCGTTCTTGCGGTTATTTTATGTTTGTTACAGGATTCAAAGCAGCAGCAGAATATGACGGCTGCAATTACCGGCGGCGCTAACGATTCATTCTATGAAAAAAATGAAGGAAGAACCAAAGAAGCTATTTTCAGAAAAATCACAAGAGTTTTACTTATTGCTTTGTTTGTTCTTACGATTGCAGTGAACGCCGTTATAGCTTTTGTAAAATGATTATTAATTCCCTGTGACAAAAACGAAAAGGTTAATGTCGCAGGGATTATTTTTAAAAATCTGTACGGCTGAAACAAAGCTTTCTGTCATCACATGTTCCAGATAACGAGGACTTAATAATGAGTAAAGAAAAATCAAAAAATAAAAAGAAATTTGGCAGCGGTAAATATTCTGTAGAAAATTATCAAAATAAAATTATAATTTTTCTTAAAAAAAACGGAAAAAAGCCCCTATCCTCTAAGGAATTGGCGGCAAAATGCAGAAGCGTAAAAGGAAATGAAAAAAATTACAAAACAGCGGTCTCTGAACTTTTACAGAACGGAACAATATGCGAACGCCGCAGAGGCTTTGTAATGTGCGATATTCTGGGATTTTTCAAAGCCGAAGTTTTAAGACTTAACCGTACGTTCGGATTCATAAAACGCTGCGACAATAATGAAGAGATTTTTATTCCGGGAAAATTTCTCTGCGGCGCAATGCCGGGGGATATTGTTTTGGCACGTTATATTGAATCCCGTTCAGGAAAACCGGAAGGCGAAGTTATCGACGTTCTTGTACCGTCGGCATCAAAGCTTACAGGCATAATCATCGAAGAAGAAGGTACTCCATATTTTCTTGCGGATACTATGTCGAAAACTCCTGTAAAAATTGAAGAAAACGGTATCGAATATCATGCCGGCGATAAGGTCATGGCAGAGCTTTGCAGAATGGGAAAACGTCACAGAGATCATAAAGTCAAAATAGTTTTCCGTTTCGGAAATTCACAGAATGCCGTATGCTGCGCTGAATCGGTATTGGCTGTAAACGGTATTGAAAAAGAATTTTCCGACGAGGTAAAGCGGGAAGCGCAAAAAATTGCGGCGGCAGGCGTATGGGAAGATGATTTTAAAAACCGTCTTGACTTAAGAAACCAACTGATTTTTACAATTGACAGCGCTGAATCAAAGGATCTTGATGACGCTGTTTCTATTGAGCGTATCGCAGACGGATATATACTGGGAGTGCATATCGCCGACGTTTCCCATTATGTTAAAGGAAACAGTCCTCTGGACAGAGAAGCTCTTAACAGAGGAACCAGTATCTATTACGCCGATAAGGTCATACCTATGCTGCCAAAGGAGCTTTCAAACGGTATCTGTTCGCTTAATCCCAATGAAAACAGACTGACTTTTTCTGCAATTATGAATATTTCAGCAGAGGGTAGGCTTAAAGATTTCACCTTTAAAAAGTCTGTCATACGCTCAAAGGTAAAAGGCATTTATTCGGAGATTAACAGTATTCTTGCCGAAAATGCTAACAAAGAAATCCTTGAAAAATACAGAGAACTTATTCCAAGTATTGAAATAATGAACGAGCTTGCTGACAAACTCATTGCAAACCGACAAAAAAGAGGTGCACCGAACATCGAAACCTCTGAAAGCAAGCTGATAATAAACGACGAACAGCTTTGTGTTGACGTCAAACCCAGAACCAGAGGCAAATCTGAAATGATTATTGAGGAATTTATGCTTCTAGCCAACGAATCTGCCGCAAGACTTGCAAGAGAAAAGCAGATTCCTTTTGTTTACAGAATCCATGAAACGCCTTCGCCGGAAAAAATTGACGATTTAAAAAGCGGTCTGAGAAGGCTTAATGTTGAGATTCCCGTATTTTCTCAGGTCAAGCCTGCACACCTTGCGGAAATTCTGACAAATGCAAAAGACAAACCGTTTTATCCGGTAGTCAACATGATGACGCTCAGATCAATGGCAAAGGCAAAATATCACACCGAACCTGTCGGACATTTCGGTCTGGCGCTTGACGACTACGCTCATTTTACATCTCCTATAAGAAGATATCCAGACCTTGCTATACACAGAATTCTTTCAGATGTCATAGACGGTGCCGACTCACAATGGCTTGAAAAAAGATACGGCGGATTTGCCGCAAAAGCTTCAGAGCATTCCACCGCAGCGGAAATAAGAGCCATGAATATTGAAAGAGACTGCGAGGACTGTTATAAGGCAGAATATATGCAGCAGCATGTGGGAGACGTATTTGAAGGTCTTATTTCAAGCGTTACAGAATTCGGTTTTTATGTAGAACTGGAAAATACCGTTGAAGGTCTTGTTCATATTAACAGTCTGCCGGAGGGTTATTATAATTACGACGGTTATTTTACTCTCAGTGACGAATACAGCGGAAAATCATATTCTGTAGGAGACCGTGTAACCGTAATTTGTTCAAGGGCGGACGTAAACAGCGGAAATATAGATTTTGACCTGAAAGTATAGACAAGGAGAAAGCAATGAAAAAATATATGCTTGCAGCCGTTCTGTCAGTGTTACTGCTGACTGCTGCCTGTTCAAAGGAAGAAACAAAAACAGCAGACGCAAAAACATCTTCTGTTTTGTCCGACTCAGAAACAGAGGCTTCCGATCATGCAGACGGTAAAAGCGAAATTGAAAAGGAAGCTGATGAAGCAGCTGAAAAAGTATCAGAAAATCAAAGCACTGCTGAAATGCAAAGCTCTGATGAACAGTCAAAAGAGATATTTGAAGCAGAAGAACAAAACAACCAGTCCTCTGAAAGCCCCGCTGATGACGGCAGTTCGCAATCCCAGGACATTGAAGCTATCGGCAGCGAACTTTTTGAAAAAAGCTGTCAGATAACATGGAATATGCTTATAGGCTGTCCTTACAATCTTGACTATGACACTATGACAAACAGCGGAGCCGTTCTTATCGACGATCCTGCCGTTACCGGTCTGGAGGATATTATAAACGATTATTGTCAGATTTTCGCTTCGCCTGACGGCAGTCTTTATGACAAATATTTTGAATCAGAAAACGGCGTATACTGCTTTGACGGCGGTAGAGGTGCAGACAGGTCTTATACAGATACAAAACTGGAACTCGTGTCTCAAAGTGATACGGAAGCGGTTTTCAATGCAGTATCACACTTTAAAGATCCTGACACTGAAGAATCTAAAGACGATGAAACCAACATATTTGTTATAGTCAAATCAGACGGCGTATGGAAAACAAAAACATTTACATTGCCTTATTAATAAAAAACCGGTCTTACGACCGGTTTTTTATATCTGTGTGTTTTCAACCTGTTTTAATTTCGGACCTTTTACCAGTGCAACAATTGAGGAAATAAAGAAAATAAAAAATATTACTGCCGCTATTACCGGAAGAATCATAAATGTTATTTCTGATTCAGATAAATCAAAGCCTTCACGATACTCGTCTAAGTCTTTATTTATTCCTTTATTAAATAAATCGTCCATTAATATAAATGCTTTCATAACCTTTAAAGATATAAGATCAAGTATAAGACATATTGCCATGAATATTGTACGTATCACTGATACTGCCGGATGGTATGCCTTAAAGCAAATTATACTGAATATAATACAAAGTACCGTCATTATCATAAACGGGTAAAAGAATAAGGCTATATCACCAAGTATTCCGGAAAATTTCGGATCGTCTCCTGATCCTTCATGCTGAACGGCAAATATCATAGCTCTGATAAAATGCACAAACATAACTGCGCCGCACAGGAATGTCAGTATGGTCAGTATTCTGAAAATAATCGACGGGATTTTTGATTTCATAATTTTCTCCTTTTTTCCGTTTATGTCAGACGGAATTTATTCTAAAATATTAAATATAGTTAAAATTATATCATATTTTCTGAATATCGTCAAATTTATTTTTTATTTGCCTATTGACAATAAAGCAGATTTATGGTATAATTTCAAAGGTTGTGTGGGTGTGGTGAAATTGGCAGACACGCAAGATTTTGATTGCGTTACTACGGTGAAATTATTATTTTGTGTTAATTTCACTTATATATTGCAGTATTTGTGAAGGAGATAGGAAATATGGTTCTAAGAAATTATATAAAAGAAGATGCAGCAATTATCTGTAAATGGCTTAGAACCGAAGAAGAATTATACAGATGGTCGGCTGATAGGTTTAATAAATTTCCGCTTCTTGAAACTGACATTAACAATAACTATATGCCACAGATTGAAACCAGAAGATTTATTCCACTCACAGCGGTAGATGAGGAAGAAAATTTATTAGGTCATTTTATAATCCGATATCCAAGAGAAGATGTTGACTCTACTGTTCGATTTGGATTTGTTATATTAAATCCTGATTTACGAGGCAAAGGATACGGAAAGGAAATGTTGCGTCTTGGAATAGAGTATGTTAAAGACAATTTAAGTGCGAAGCGAATTGATTTAGGTGTATTTGCAAATAATGATAACGCAAGATTTTGTTACGAGTCGATTGGATTTAGAGAGTACAGCAGGCGAAAATGTGAGATGCCGATAGGTGTATGGGAGTGTATTGATATGGAGTTATTTATGGCGTAAAGAAACAAACAAAAACGACAAATTCGGATTTATACATGAAAAATTAAATATGCGGGTGTGGTGAAATTGGCAGACACGCAAGATTTTGATTGCGTTACTAAAATATATGATTAAATGAGGTACAGAAAATGATACAATATATTGAAGCAACGCCAACTGCTGATGAATTCAATACACTTACCGATTCTGTTGGCCGGGGTTGTACTAATAGAGAAATTGTTGAAAAAGCACTGAAAAATACTGTTTATTCGATTTGCGCATATGACGATAACAAAATTATCGGTTTCGGAAGACTCATAGGTGATACGGCAATGTTCTTGTATATTCAGGATATTATGGTTTTGCCTGAATATCAAAGACAACAAGTCGGTTCAAGTATAATGAAATATCTCATAAATAAGGTTGACGAATTTAAAAAAGATAATCTTGACATTAGAACTTATTTAGGCGCTTCCAAAGGCAAGGATGCATTTTATAAAAAATTCGGGTTTGTCACTCGTGAAGAAGCAGGGTTAGGTGCAGGAATGGTCTTGTTCTAATAAATAAGTATTATTATTTCTAATATGCGCCTGTGGTGAAACCGGCAGACACGCAAAATTTCGTTTGCGTTACTACAGTGCATTTAATTCTTGCGGCTGTTGATAGGTAAAATACAATATAAAAGACATGGCTTTATATTTTGAGGTTTAGTAATTATGACTGCATTATTTACGACAGAGCGCTTATCGGTGAGAAAATTTATTCCGGATGATTATGATGATTTAGCAGATATTTTAACTGATACTGAAGTTACTTATTTTGAACCTTATGAAACTTTTACAAGAGAAGCCTGTGTTCAAGAAGCAATAAATTTCTCAAAAAGCGAGGAGTTTTTTGCGGTTGTCTTAAATGATAAAGTTATAGGAAAGATATACTTTTCAGATAAAGGTTTCGGCAGCTATGAAATCGGATATACTTTTAACAGGAATTTTCAAGGTAAAGGATACGCTTACGAAAGCATCTGCGGAATGATGAAATATGCTTTTTCCGCCCTTGGCATCCGCCGTATTTTTGCTGAGATAGATTCAAGAAATATAAAATCTTTAAAGCTTGTTGAACGAATTGGAATGCGCAAAGAAGCAGAACATAAGGAACTGTTTCCACGAAAAGAAAATAATGAAATATATAATGATTTTTATATTTATGCAATTCTGAAAAGGGAATTTAAATATTAAACAAGAAATATGCGGGTGTGGTGAAATTGGCAGACACGCAAGATTTAGGTTCTTGTGCCGCAAGGTGTGCAGGTTCAAGTCCTGTCACCCGCACCAGATAATGATAATCCGAACCCGGTTCCAATCGGAGACGGCTTCGGATTTTTAGTATATCTTTAGTGCTAAAGCAAAAGCAACGGTATCGTGAGTGATACCGCTGCTTTTGTCATACGCTCCTTTTCTTTTCCGGTTCATTTCCCCTCTGCGCTTTCCATTCTTAAAATTCTTTCTTCCCCTCTGGGCTTTCAAAGAATTTCTGAATTTCTGGGAGCAGACAGTGGGCAAGGGCTTCTATTTCATGTTGGGGGATATTTGTGTCCGGTTGCTTTTTTGCCATATATCGCCTTTCTTATTCAGTTGTCAAAGTACAATGCCGCACAGGGGCGGCGTGAAAGTCTGCTTATGCTCAATCACCTTTCCTTTGTGTGCTGCCGTTGCCGC
>OCHE01001529.1_pt1 | contig 16543 bp, 19 predicted proteins | sample 1538681 | NCBI WGS metagenome assembly OCHE01 (sample SAMN04571717, study PRJEB22368) | human gut metagenome | biome: human gut; material: stool | host: Homo sapiens | place: Luxembourg | collected 2012-08-17
AAGTATCGATCCCAAACTACGAAATTTCAGAACAGTTTGCAAGTACTATTAAGGTAATGGGATGGTCGGAGGTTGCTAATTCATTGAAATTATCAGATGAACTTCTAAAATCAACTCTGAACGGCAACGAAGAAAAAGTCGCAGAACTGATAGACAAGGCACATAGTGACAATACATCGATTTTAAAATACAACGATGAAAATTCGCTGTCCTGTGTAATTTCGCTTGCATACTATTCCGCACGAAAAACTTATACGATTGAACGAGAACTGTCTGCCGGAAAAGGATTTGCCGATCTGGTTTTCCGACCGAGAAAAAATAACAGTAATCCTGCAATGATCGTTGAACTTAAATATGATAAATCTGCCGATAGTGCTTTGGATCAAATCAAGAAAAGGCAATATGCTGATTGCTTGAAGGATTACTCAGGAGAAGTTTTACTGGTCGGAATTAATTACAATAAGAATGATAAGCGGCATACTTGTAAAATTAAAATTTTATTTAAATAAGGCATAAAATTGAGAAAAATTAATGTTATCTATTTTGTCAGAGCTTTACATCATGCACTGACAAAATAGATGACAGTGCCGTAAAGCCCGTATCTACGGGCTTTTTTCGTGTTTTGAGGGCGAAAAAAAGAGATAAAAAACCATAGATGCTTTTGGGCGATTTTGGGCAACTTGAGGGATTTGAACCGACACAAAATAAAATAAAAAGAAAATGGAAGCAGATTTGAGGAAGAAAAACTCAAGTCTGCCTTTTTTGTATATGTAGAAAAAATAAAGCCGTTTTTGTTGCTTATCCACAAGAGGAAAAGCAAAATCAAGAACGGCTTTTTTTAATGTCTGAAAGAAGGGATGCAGAATGTGGAAGTAAGAAATAATAAAAAAATGAAATTTGGAGGGAAATAAATTTGGTATACAATGAAAAAAAGGTAGAACTGCTTCGGCAGAGATATCCAAAAGGCACAAGAATATGCCTTGACAGTATGGAAAACGATCCGTTTCCAATACCGCCAGGCTCTAAAGGAACAGTAGATTTTATAGATGACGCAGGAAATCTAATAATGAAATGGGACAGCGGAGGTTCACTGTCGCTGATACCCGGAGAGGATAAATTTCATACAATAAGTCAGGAAGGGACAGAAGAAATAAATATTAAGGAAAGGATTAAGGCATTTGACAAAGCGAATTCTCCGTTATATATCGTTGATCACGATGACGGCAGGTTCAGTCTGTGCCTTCAGCTTAAGGAATACGGTCAGGAGGCTTTTAATGCTTATGCAGAAGAGATAGGCGATCCTGTTACGGAGGACGGACAATTCTATACACATGGAAACGGATATGAGTGGGAAACAGTATTTCGCAGAGCCTTTGCAGATGAACCGAATCTAAGTAAGATTTATTTTGACTGTGAGGCAGGCGGATTTTTCTGTTATGCAGACAGTCTGTCGCTAATGGAGGACTTAGGGAGTCGATTCAAGGCTATGATAGACGATACTGAAGGCTTTGCCAATCTTGTGTCATCGGCGCTCAAAGAAGCCAATCAGGATCAAATTGAAGAAATAACGGAAGAAGTACAAATGGATATGTCAATGTAAGCGGTTAGGTCAAAAAAGACTTAACCGCTTTTTGGTACCTAAAAGCAGAAAGGAGAAGATATGAATGATTCGTGTGTTTGAAGCATTTGCGGGAATCGGAGGATTCCGAAGCGGATTGGAAAGAGTAGGAGGATTTAAAATAGTAGGATGGTGTGAAATTGATAAGTTTGCGCAAAAGGCTTACAGAATATTGTTTGATACGGGAAAAGAGGAATTTTATGAGGACATCACAAAAATCGATTACAGAACAATGCCGGATTTTGACTTGCTCGTTGGAGGCCCGCCATGCCAAAGCTGGTCATATGCAGGACTCAGAAAAGGGTTTGAGGACGACAGAGGAAATATGTTCCTCGAATATATTAGAATCCTTGAAGCCAAAAAACCCAAGTATTTTGTGGCTGAGAATGTTGCCGGACTGCTTAGTCATTCGGAGGGGAGAAGCTACGGAATCATCCTTGAAAAGATTTGCGAATTGGGGTATAGCATGTGCTGGCGTGTGCTTAACAGCGCAAATTTCGGAGTTGCCCAAGACAGGAAAAGAGTGTATCTTGTGGGATATCTTGGAGAAAGAAGCCCCATCGAAATATTGGCTTTCGGAGAAAGCGGCAATGAAGATAGCGATGAAAGCAGAGAACAAGCAGCTCTTAAACAGTTAATAGGAGGAAGTCAGGGAACAAGAGTATATGATGCTGAAGGACTGGCGTCAACTCAATGCAGCGGATCGGGAGGAATGGGAGGAAAAACAGGATTATACCTGATAGATATGAATCCGCCACCGAAGCTGACAGAAAAGGCAAGATGTATAACAACACGTCAGGACAGCGGAGTAAGTAAAAGAAAGGCAGAGCATTCAGCAGTATTTGTGGATTTGAATGAAAACCCTGAGATAACTGATAAGGCAAGGTGTCTGCATACACGGTATGATTTGGGAGTTACCAACGGTAAACATAAGGGAGAGCGTTCGGGAATATTGGTTGAAGAAGAACCGAGAGCGATAATAAATCCGTTTAAGGAGAAAACCCGTCAAAACGGCAGAAGAATAAAAGAGCCGAATGAACCGATGTTTACGCTTACAGTTACAGATAGGCACGGTATAGTTCATAGAGGAAGAATAAGAAGATTAATGCCGTTGGAATGCTGGCGTCTGCAGGCGTTTACGGATGAACAATTCCGTAAGGTTCAGGAATCCGGAATGTCTGACGCACAGTTGTACAAGTTAGCCGGAAATGCAGTAACGGTAAATGTTATTGAGGCGATAGGAAGAAATCTGCTTGAATTTGATAAGGAGGAGTCATAATGCCGAATCATGTAACTAACATAATAGAATTAAATGGTGGTAGGATGGAAATAAAAAATTTATTGGAAACAATAAAAAATGATGAAATAGGATTGGGATCAATAGATTTTGAAAAGATAATTCCGATGCCCGATAATATCTGCCGTGGAGATCTGGGTTCAAAAGAACGGGAACTATACGGTCAAAATAATTGGTATGACTGGTCGCTAGCAAATTGGGGAACAAAGTGGAATGCCTACGGATATGATGAAATTAAGAATAACAATCCAAAAGAAAAAATCACTTTTTTAACGGCATGGGCAGCGCCGCATCCGATAATGGAAAAGCTTGCGGAAATGTATCCGGAAGTAAATATACAACATGAATGGGCGGACGAGGATATAGGAATGAACTGCGGGAGATACTGCATACCCAAAGGATTGTATTGTTATCATCTACGCCAATCAGACGACGGAGAAAGGTTTGCTGCGCTTGAAAATATAGTTGCAGTGAATCATGGGGGTTCAGTAATAACAAAAGAACATATAAAGCTGGGCGAGAAAGGGTATATATCATTAAATGAAGATATCGAACCAAATTTTTTAGGAGAAACAACCACAATAAAAGAATATTTTCAAGATAATGCAGAACTTAGTGAAGATATGGGAATGGAGATGAGTCAGATATGACAATAACAAGGATAGAAGCCCGGCAGCTGAGAAATATGGAAAACCGTGAGGGATTGGTTATACAGGGCTGTGGAGGTGATCTTCAGGAATGGGTTGACGGAATAAATGAAATGCTGACAGAAGCGGATATTTTGAAAAACGGAAGTAGGTTTGAAAAATGCTATGTATTTAAAAATGAAAACTTAACATGCATGCTGTTTCCGTTTGAAGATGTGCAGCTTGATATAGGAAAGCTTGCAATGTGGAGATTGCAGACGCATGATCAGTTCGGAGGTAAATGGCTATCGGATTATGTACCGAACAGACTTGGAGGGTTTATTTCAGAACAGAAAAAGCCTGAATGTCAACTAATAGGTCAAAACGGGAATGTATTTAATCTCATGGGGATCGCATCAAAAACGCTGAAAGAAAATGATATGGCAGATGAGGCAAAGGAAATGTGTGAACGTATAACCTCCTCAGGCAGCTATGACGAGGCGCTATGCATAATAAGTGAATATGTAGAAATAACATCAATAGATGAATATGAAGAAGAAACAGAAGAAATGGGAATGGAGATGATGTAAATGGTATACTTATTTATAGGAATGGTGATAGGAGGTACGGCAGGATTGTTTACAGGCTGTCTGCTGACAACAGCCAAAGAAGCCGACAAGGAGATAAAACTGTTCATTTACTTCCTTTCTGCATTTGCCGACCGCAGAAAAGTTTATACAATAAAAAAAGCCGCTTTGCCAGCAGCAGATTTTATTCTGCAGTCGGCAAAACATGGGTAGGAGGAAAGAAAGCATTAAGAGAAGCAGTGCTTGCAAGATTTCCTCCGTTTTATGAAAGGTATATTGAGGTATTCGGAGGCGCAGGTTGGGTATTATTCCATAAACCGCCCGGAATGGATTTTGAGGTAATAAATGATTACAATTCAAATCTCGCCAATCTGTACCGCTGTGTGAGAGATAAACCTGATAAGCTGAAATACAAACTGAGATATGTTCTCAATTCAAGGGAGGATTTCAATTGGATATCAAGCTTACATAAAAACGGATTGTTTACACGCTTCTATGATGTAGACAGAGCTGCAAAGTTCTATCAGTTGATAAGATATAGCTATGCAAGCAGTTTAGACAGCTTTGGAAGTCAGCCGCATTCAATGTGGTCGGATTTTCCGCAGATAGATATGGCAAGTAGACGATTACAGAAGGTAGTGATAGAAAACCGAGATTTTGAAAAGCTGATAAGGCAGTATGACCGTCCCGTCAGCTTTTTTTATTGTGATCCTCCGTATTTTGCAACGGAGAATTACTATAAGGATGTAGGGTTTAAAACAGCGGATCATGTAAGGCTGCGTGACAGTCTGTTGGATATAAAGGGAAAATTCCTTGTGTCCTACAATGACTGTCCTGAGATACGGGAGATATGGGATAAACCGAATATACAAATTGAAGAAATAAGCAGACTGAACAATCTGGCACAGAGATATGAGGGCGGCTGTATGTATGAGGAGTTATTTATATCAAATTACGATATGAGTGAGAGAAGGAATATGATAAAACAGTTCTCACTTTTTGATGAAGAAAACGGAGGTTTAAGTATATGAAAGAAAAGAATGAAATTACAGGGTATGCAGAGGTTGAAAACGGAATGATTCATATACCGAAGGTATATATGCCGGAGGGAGTGAAGCTGAAATTCAGATTAGAACTGGACGGAGAATTTGAAATAGCGCTTTTTCTTGATAAGGCTGAAGATGAGGACAACTGAAACGGAGTGTTAGGATATGAACGATATAAAGGTGTTTGAAAACATTGAATTCGGTAAGTTAGAGGTATTGTGGGAAAATGGAAAAGCATATTTTCCTGCTAAGAGATGTGCAGAAATACTGGGATATTCTAATCCGCATGAAGCAGTACGCAGACATTGTAAGGGGTGCGTGAAACGCTCACTCCTAACAAACGGAGGGAAACAAGAGAAAAAATTTATTTCAGAAGGAGATTTATATCGTCTGATAGTAAGATCAAAATTGGAATCTGCACAACGATTTGAATCATTTGTTTTTGATGAGGTGCTTCCGACAATACGCAAATACGGAATGTATGCCAATGCGGAAGTCCTTGAAAAAATGATATGTTCGCCTGAAAATGTGATACAGATATGTACAATGCTTGTGAATGAGCAGAAGAAAAATAAGAAGCTTGAAGCTGATAATGCCAAGCTTGCCGAAAAGTGCGGTTATCTTGATAAGATACTGCAAAGTAAAAATGCAATACCCGTAACAGTAATAGCTAAAGATTACGGAATGTCGGCACAGGTGTTCAATGATCTGCTTCATTTTCTGGGGATTCAGTATAAGCTGAAAAGCGGAACATGGGTATTGTATCAGAAGTATGCAGACTGCGGATATACAAAGTCAAAGACATATCAATATGACGAGGATAAGACAACTGTCCATACATATTGGACTCAGTCGGGAAGAATATTTCTGTATAATTATTTAAAGAAATATGGGTATCTGCCTGTGTGTGAACGGCAGTCATGAAAATGTAAAGGAGAAATTGAATATGAAAGTAAAAGCAACGATCAACAGAATAACGGATAAGCCTGAATCAACGGTAAAGGCATATGCAAGCGTATCATTTGACGGAGCATTTGCAGTACATGGGATCAAGGTGTGTGAAAATGAAAAGGGGAGATTTGTATCAATGCCGTCTATGCCGTATAAGGACAGAAACGGAGAAACCAAATACAGCGATACATTTCACCCGATATCCAAGGGAGCAAGGGAAGCTCTGAATCAATCAGTGCTGAATGCATACGATTTCGAGCTTCAGCAGATACAGGCAACGGAAATAGAGATAGACCGGTCTCAGGAGGAAGCAGAGGAAATTGAGGAATATCCCGAACCGGAGTTAGGAATGTGATAAAATGAATGTTTTGATAGGAGTAAAAATCCGCTCGCCGTGCAGTAAATAATCGTGAAAAAATAAGTTTAAGTGAGCAGACCAATGGTGAGAATCGTTAGTCTTTTTTAATTTGAAGGAGGAAAAAAGTATGAAAAAACAAATGACAAGAATATTATCAATAATGATGACGATCGTAATGATATTTACAATGATGCCGTTAACGGTCTTTGCAGAAGAAACAAAGGTACAGATAGTAAATGCATATGAGCTTGCGACCAAAAGCAAAATGACCATAGGAGACGGATATACGCTGAATGCGGAGGATTATTGGTGCATTATTCATACATCAGACAGCATGAGGGCAGTGTACTGTATTGAACCGGGAAAGCATGTTTTAAGCGGAGATATGTATAATGAAAATGCAGCCGAGAATTATCTTAACAAGGTAAAAAACAAGACGCTGTCCACTTAGGAAATCCAATCGACTCTAAGACGAACCTTTCTGTACGCATATACGGGAAAGCTTGATACGGCGGAATCATATATGAAATATACTGCAACTCAATTGCTTGTATGGGAGGTTATCGTAGGACAGAGAGATATGAACTTCAAGCGTGTAAGCAACGGATATACATCGGTTGAAAAGATGTTAAATAATTTCCGTAATGATTATGCAGGACAGCAGGTAAGCAATTATTATTACGACTATGAAACAAAAATACAGAAAGATAAAAAATCAGTATCCTTTGCAAAGATTTCAAAGGAATCGGCGAAAGCCTCGGCAGTAAAAGCAGGAGCAGACGGAACATATACATTCAAGGATAAGAACAAGCAGCTTAAAAACTTTGATGTGACCGTTAATAACGGAAGTGTTGTATCAAAGTCGGGAAACAGTCTGAAAGTCAAAGCAGATGACGGAAAAACAGCAGTTGTAACATTAACGCAGAATAACCTGAGCGATTCAGGAGAGTTTACCGGATTTCTGACATTGACAAGCAATTCAAAGCAGACGCTAGCCAAACTGAAAGCAGGAAAAAGAAAATATTATGCGGCTGTCAAAGGACTTGAAAACGGTAATTTAGAGATTATCAAGACTTCCGAGGACGGAATTGTTGCAAATATAGAATTTACGGTAACGGGAAACGGTAAAACATACAATGTAAAGACAGACAGTAACGGAAAGATAAAAATCCCAAATTTGACAGCAGGAGAGTACACAGTAACTGAAAAAGTTCCTGTTCGATATGAAAGTCAGCAGTCTAAAAAGGTTACCGTTCAGGCAGGCAAGACAGCTTCCGTTTCATTTTCAAATACTCTTAAAAAAGGAGCAATAAAGATAAACAAGCAGTCAGAGGACGGTGAAGTAGGAAACCGAACATTTGAAATCAAGGGGAACGGCAAGACATATACGATCAATACAAACAATGACGGAGTTGCAATGCTTTCGGATATTCCCGTGTATGACAAGGATAATAAGAAGATCACATATACGATAAGCGAGAAGAATGTTCCTGTGAAGTATGTTATTCCCGCAAATCAGAAAGTAACCCTTACAGCAGACGCCACAACGACCAAGACATTCAAAAATGTGCTTAAAAAGTTTACGGCAGAGATAATAAAGAAGGACAGCGAATATGACTCAGCACAGGGTGACGGAAGCTTAGCAGGAGCTATATACGGTATTTACAAAGGCGATGAACTCGTAGATACATATACAACCGATGAAAACGGATATTTTAAAACAAAGGAATATGTCTGCGGAGATAACTGGACTATCCGTGAAGTTTCACCGTCTGAGGGATATTTACTAGATGAAATAGTATACTCTGTTGGTGCAGAAGCCAAGAATTATACGGTTGAAAAGAATACTGTAAAAATGACAGTAAAAGAGGAAGTTATCAAGGGTAAGATTTCAATTATAAAGCACAGCGATGACGGTACAACGCAAATAGAAACTCCCGAAGAAGGAGCAGAGTTTGAGGTATATCTAAAATCCACAGGTTCATATGAAAAGGCAAAGGACAGTGAAAAGGATTATCTTGTATGCGATAAAAACGGATTTGACGAAACCAAGCTGCTTCCATACGGTATTTACATTGTTCATCAGACTAAGGGCTGGGAAAACACCGAATGGATGCAGGATTTTGAAGTGGTCATCAGCGAGAATGAAAAGAATTATTTCTACCTTATTAACGACGCCGTTTTAACTTCACTTGTGAAAATAGTGAAAAAGGACGCTGAAACAGGTAATATCATTCCTGTTTCAGGTATCGGTTTCAAGGTATGGAACTGTCAGAATGAATGCTATGTAGAGCAGACGATCAACTATCCGACGCAGATCACAATAGACACATACTATACAGACGAAAGCGGATCGCTTATGATGCCAAGCGAGCTTGTTTACGGAAATTACGAGCTTCACGAGGTACAGACGGCTAACGGATATGTTCTTGACGAAACTCCTGTTCCATTTGCAATTGACGGTCAGGAAGAAGTAATTACGGTAGAAAAATTCAATACTGCTCAAAAGGGGAAAATAAGTGTTCGGAAAACAGGAGATATATTTACAAGAGTAAATAAGGCTTCGTCAGCATATACAGACGAGGACGGAAATCTGATTGAAAATCCTACGATATATACTCCGGTGTTTGAAACGGGAAATCTTGCAGGGGCAGTATTTCAGGTGATAGCATCTGAGGACATCATAACAGCAGACGGTACTGTAAGAGCAAAGGCAGGAGATGTAGTTGCAGAACTTATCACTGATGAAAACGGCTATGCCGAAACAGACTTGTTGTATCTGGGCAAGTACGAAGTTAAGGAAATTACCGCTCCTAACGGATATGTGCTTAATTCTAAATCACAGTTTATTGAACTTGTCTATGCAGGACAGGAAATAGAAGTAAGAGATACAGTAAATGCGGCGTTTGTCAACGATTATCAAAGGGTTGAAATCAGTCTTGAAAAGATTTTAGAACAAGACGAAACCTTCGGAATCGGAACAAATGAAGAATACAAAAGTGTCAGATTCGGTTTATTTGCAGAGGAAGAAATAACAGCGGCAGACGGTACTGAAATTCCTGCAAACGGTCTAATATCTGAAATCAGTCTTGATGAAAACATGAAAGCGGTATTTTCAGTAAAGCTTCCGTTTGCAAAGTATTATGTTCGGGAAATCACAGCAGATGAGCATTACATTCTCGGCGATAAAAAGTATTCTTTTGATTTTAAGTACAGTGAAGAAGCAGAAACAGTAATTATCGACTGCGGAGAGTTTGAAAACAAGCTTAAAAGAGGAACGGTCAAGGGACTGAAACTAGACGAGAATAATGAACCTCTTGAAAACGCAGTGTTCGGACTTTTTAAATCTGACTGTACAGAGTTTACAGAAGAAAACGCATTAATGACAGCCAAGTCAGATGACAAGGGCTGTTTTTCTTTTGCCGATATTTCGTTCGGAGAGTTTGCAGTAAGAGAGATAAAAGCTCCGACAGGATATATTTTGTCTGATAAGGTGTATCAGGTGAACATAACCGAGGACGGTCAGACTGTAGAAATAACAGCAGAAAACAAGCCGATAACCGTTGAGTTTTCAAAGAGAGATACCGAGGGCAATGAGCTTAAAGGAGCTAAGCTTCAGATAGTTGATGAAAAAGGTAATGTAATAGAGGAATGGATTTCAGACGGTACAAATCATATTGTTAAAAAGCTTAAGGCAGGGAAATATGTGCTTACCGAAACCGCAGCTCCGGACGGTTATGAGATAGCCACAGATATCAGCTTCGAGGTCTTTGAGGACGGTACTGTCAAGGCAGGAAATACAGAAACAGTTGCTGTATCTAAAGACGGAAATCCGCTGATAGTTATGGTAGACGAAGCGGAAGAAAAGCAGATAACCCCTCAGACAGGAGATAACCGCAGTAAGCTTCCGGGGATCATACTGACAGGAACAGGACTTTCAATACTTGTAATACTGATATTAAAGAGCAGAAAAAAGAACGGAGGAAAAGATGAAAAGTAAGCTATTGAAAATAGCGGCTGCTGTTTCGGCTGCCGCTTTAATTGCAGGAGGGATATATTTTCTGTTTTATGATGATCTGGCACAGAAAATAAGCTATGAAAAGCTAAAGCCGTTTATGCCCGATATTACTGTTCTGAATGTTTCTCCAACTGAGCAAATCGAGGAAGATGAAAAAAAGGAATTGAATGAACAGGTTCAGGAACTGAATCAGAGCTATGATGACTCAATAGGATGGATATATATTCCCGATACAAATATCAATTATCCGATAATGCAGGCGGAGGATAATGAATATTATCTCCACAGGTCATATGACGGTAATTATTTGTATTCAGGTTCGGTTTTTCTCGATTGGCGATGTAATTCGGATTTTTCGGGAGATGTGAATATGCTGTACGGTCACAATATGCAAAACGGAAGTATGTTTGCGGATGTTCTCAACTTTTTGAACGAGGATTACTTTGACAGTCATAAATACGGCTGGCTAACAACTGAGGACAGCGTATACAGAGTAGAATTCTTTTCGGTTTCACAGCCACAGAGTTACAGCGGAGTATACAATGTTCAGAGGGCAGGAGATATGTGGCTTAAAAAGCTCAAGAGTTTCAATGTGATAGACAGAGAAATAAAAATCGAAGATGATGATTGTATGATCTCGCTTTCTACCTGTACAAATTCTGAAGGAAGTTCAAGAACTGTTCTGACGGGTAAATTGATTGAAGTTTAACGGAGGGATGTATATGAAAAAGAAGAAAGTACTTATATTTATAATTACAGCAGCAGTAATGGCGGTGTTGTGCAGTATTACAGTGTTTGCGGACGGAGAGGTAGCAAACGCAGTAAGCAATACATGGACTAAGGCAAGAGGACAGATAAAATCGATCGTAAACGATGTAGTGTTTCCTGTAATAGATGTTGTTCTGGCAATACTATTGTTTGTTAAAATATCTACAAGCTACATGGACTACCGCAAGCATGGACAATTTGAATGGGCTGCTCCGGCGATTTTGTTCGGCTGCCTTATATTCTCCCTGACAGCTCCTTTGTATATTTGGTCTATAGTGGGAATGTAATAAAAGAACAGGTTTGAGGCTGAATATTTGTTGGATATTGGTATAGCTATTTTTGAAACTATTTGATATATTGTGTTGCGGAGGTGAGGCAATGGACATAGCGGGCGAGCTGTACAATAAGTATGCAGACGAAATCTCAATGGAGGCGGTGAGTAATGAAAGATATCTGAGGTTAAAGAGAACGCTCAAAAATATATCCGACGAGTTTGAAAAGCTTGATGAAGAAATAAAGGAAACTGTCGACGGGTATATTGATATAATCTCACGGGAAAATGATATCTATTCGAAAGCCGCATTCCATATGGGATTCAGGCTCGGACTCAGAATCCAAAAGGAAATGAAAGAATAACAGGGAAAAGCAGTCTTCGGACTGCTTTTTCAATTGGGGGTGATGAAATGCGGTATATACCATATAGCGAGGAGGAAAAACAGCTTGCCAACAGTGTTAATTTAGAACGGTTTCTTCAAACGAGGGGTGAAAAGCTTGAAAAAGCAGGACGGGAATACAAGCTGGTATATTACGACGGCAGCGGAAAGCATGACAGCATAACGATAAACGGCTCGGCTTGGTTCGACCACAAAAATCAGGTAGGCGGCGGAGCAATCAAATTCATGCGCCATTTTTACGGTATGGATTTTCAGACGGCTGTTCAGGAACTGTTAGGGCAGACGGTAACTCCGTTGTCCCACAGTCCGCCGAAAGCTATCGCAAAGGAAGAAAAGAAAGAATTCAGACTTCCCGAAGCCAATCCGAATATGCACAGGGTCTACGCCTACCTTATAAAACAGAGATTTATTGCACCCGAAATCATAACTCATTTTGCAAAACAGCACACGCTGTATGAGGATAAGGAGCATCACAATGCGGTGTTTGTGGGCATGGATGAAAACGGTGTTCCCCGTCAGGCACATAAGCGTTCCACAAATTCATACGGAAAAACATTCAGAATAACCTGTGAGGGTTCGGATACAAAGTACAGCTTTGCTCACTTCGGTGAATCCGAAAAGCTGTTTGTGTTTGAAGCGCCGATAGATATGTTAAGTTATCTCACTATCTATCCGCAGGATTGGCAGAAGCACAGCTACATCGCCATGAACGGAGTGTATGAAAATGCTGTTTTAACGGCGCTTGAAAATCATTCATGGCTGAAAGAAATTGTACTATGTACCGATAACGATGAGGGAGGAATTGACGCAGCCCAAAGACTGACGGATATTCTGAAAGAACACGGGTATGAAAACATTTCAAGGTTTTGTCCGCTTTTCAAGGACTGGAATGAAGATTTGAAAGCACAAAACGGAGAAGCGCCTCTTCCTGCCGTTTTTCACCGAAGAAAAGAGCTGTATTATGAAACGGTATCGGAGTTAAAGTATTTTAAATGCAGTCCTGACAGGTTGATTGACAGGTTATCAAAAACAATCCGAAACGGACAATATCATTATCTTGCCGAGTATGCACTTGCAGGCTCGGCATTTTTTATAGGGAGAAAAGATGAGGAATCCATGTTTGAAAGACTGAGAGCAAAGCTGTCGGACGAATACAGAGCGTATTCGGATAAAGGCAAGCTGTATTCTAAAGAAGATAACCTAAAGAGAATGTACCAATCAGTTATGAAAGATTTAAGATATACTCAGGCAAGAACAAAGGAACAGGTTATTCAGACTGCAAAATCACTGTATGAACTGGCAGACTGTGCAGTCAGGTGCGAGGTTGAACAGAAACTGTCCTCTCCTCAGGTAACACAGGAAGAAACGCCTCAGATGAAAGAACCGTCTAAGGCACTCTGTATGGAGTATGGGTGATTTAAAAGATGGAGGTGTAAAAAATGACGCAGACGCAGCTGATCGGCATTATTGTAATGTCGGTCATATTTATTTTACTTGCGGTACTGATATACTGTTCAAACAATTATTCACTAAACGGAATCAAGAAAAAAACCGTAGGACAGGGGCAATATGGGACTGCCCGTTTTTCAACGAAAGCCGAGGTCAAAAAGACATACACGCAAATACCCTTTGATGTGGAAAACTGGCGTCGGGGAAAAAATCTGCCATCTGTTCAGGGTACTGTAGTAGGATGTAAAACCAAAGGAAAACAAACCTATGCTTTAATTGACGAGGGGGATGTTCATACCCTTATGGTAGGTGCAGCGGGAGTAGGCAAAACAGCTTTTTTTCTTTATCCGAATATTGAACTGTCTCTTGCAAGCGGCATGAGTTTTCTCAATACAGATTGCAAAGGCGACGTAGTGAGAAACTACGGAACGATAGCAAAAAAGTATTACGGCTACAATGTTTCGGTTATCGATCTTAGAAATCCTACACGCTCTGATGAAAATAATATGCTTCATCTGGTCAACAAATATATGGACATTTACAAGTCGGATAAGACTAATTTGCAGGCAAAAGCAAAAGCGGAGAAGTATGCAAAGATAACAGCCAAAACCATAATAAATATAGGCGGCGGAGATTACTCCTCGATGGGACAAAATGCGTTTTTCTACGACGCTTCTGAAGGATTATTGGCTTCACTCATTTTGTTAATAGCTGAATTTGGCGAGAAAAATGAAAGGCATATAGTGTCGGTTTTTAAAATGATTCAGGATTTATTAACGCCAATAGCCGAAGAAAAGAAGGCAGAGAAAAAAGGACAGGCAAAGCCTAAAAACGGATTTAAAATTCTTATGGAAAAGCTCCCTGACGAACATAAAGCCAAATGGCTTGCAGGTTCTGCACTGTTTGCGGCAGATCAGGCGATGATGTCGATAATATCGACTGCATTGTCAAGGCTCAACAGCTTTATAGATTCGGAGCTTGAACAGATACTGTGCTTCGGTATGGCAATTGACGCCGAGAAGTTCTGCAATGAAAAGTCGGCGATATTTATTGTGCTTCCCGAAGAAGACATCAGTAAATATTTTATGGTATCGCTGATAATTCAGCAGCTGTACCGTGAGATTTTAGTAATTGCAGATGAAAACGGAGGCAAGCTGAAAAATAGGGTAATGTTTTACTGCGATGAGTTCGGCAGCTTTCCTAAGATAGAGGGAGCAGAGGCAATGTTTTCAGCAAGCCGTTCCCGAAGAATCAGCATTGTAGCAATTATTCAGTCCTTTGCACAGCTTGACAAAAACTACGGCATAGAAGGTCAGGAGATAATAACCGACAACACTCAGCTGACTATATTCGGAGGCTTTGCCCCGAACAGTCAGAGTGCGGAGGTTCTGTCAAAGGCACTTGGAGAGCAGACAGTACTAAGCGGTTCTGTATCGCACGGCAGGGATAAATCACAATCCCTGCAGATGATAGGCAGACCGTTAATGACGCCTGATGAGTTGAAATCCATGCCGAAAGGACAGTTTATTGTTATGAAAACGGGAACGCATCCCATGATATCGCCTTTAAAGCTGTATTTTAAATGGGGCATTGAGTTTGAAGAACCGTATATACTTGAAGATAAGGGTGCAAGGAAGGTCACATATATGAGTAAAGACGGATTAATGCGAGAGGTTGAGATGAAGTATCCGCAGAAGAAAAAAATACTGCCTGTGGAGTTTGATGTGGAATTTGATGAAGAACTGCCGAAAAGGAGAAAGCGGCTTAAAACAGGAGGTGTATAGTGTTTGAGATTTTCAAGGGAGATCTACGAGTACGGATTGCCTCACAGGGCAGTGACGGTATATATGTATCTTTCCAACCGTGCCGGAAAAAAGAAAGAGTGTTTCCCGTCGGTGAAAACCATTGCCGAGGATCTCAGAATGTCAAGATCAACGGTGTTTCGTGCTTTTAATGATCTGGAAACCGCAGGACTTATTGAGCGTGAGGAAAGGTACAGAATAAGCGGAGGACGAAGCTCCACTCTTTATAGGGTTAAAGGTTGAAAAAACAGCGGTTTTGTGGTATAATCAGTAATATAAAAAATAAGAGGTGTAAAGGTGATAAGAAGATTTGAGGAAAAGGATATATCTTCTGTTATGCAAATTTGGTTGGATTCAAATTTAGAGGCACATTCATTTATAGAGGAAAGCTATTGGAAAAACAAATATGAAGCTGTTGAAAAAATGATATTAAAAGCAGAAATATATGTTTATGAGGATAGCGATGGTATAAACGGGTTTGTCGGATTGATAGACAATTATATTGCCGGAGTATTTGTAAGAAAGGGAAAACGCTCAAAGGGAATAGGAAAACAGCTTATTGATTTTGTTAAGTGTCAGTACAATAACCTGACGTTAGATGTTTTTGTCAAAAATACCAGAGCAGTAGATTTCTATATAAGAGAGGGATTTCAAATTCAACGCAAAAGTATTAATTATGATACACAGGAAGAAGAATATACCATGTGCTGTAAAGTTAAAATTAAGGAGTAAAAGGAATGTCAAACAAGTACAATTTAGACCGAGAAACCTATAGAGCAATAAAAAAGATGGACAGAGTGCAGCTTGAAAAAATACTGACCGATGTATATACATCAGGCAAAGAGGACGCAGAATCGGGATATATAGATTTAAGCGAGCTTAAAGCAGCCATCGGACAGATAAAGGGAATAGGAGAAAACAGACTCAACGAAATAATGGATGTTATTCAGAACTTTGTTGATAATGCGGAGAAAAAAGAGGATTAATATGAATGATGTTAACAGATGCGGCTGGTGTCAGGATAACGGAATGATGCAGAAGTATCATGATGAAGAATGGGGAGTACCGCTGCATGACGATAAAAAGCAGTTTGAGTTTTTGATGTTGGAAGCGATGCAGTGCGGACTCAGCTGGTCGCTTATGTTAAAGAAAAGACAAACTTTCAGACAGTGCTTTGATGATTTCGATTATGAAAAGATCGCCTTGTACAATGAAGAAAAAATCGCAGAAATAATGAATATACCCGACATGATAAAGTCTGAAAGGAAGATAAGAGCAGTAATTCATAATGCGAAAATGTTCCTAAAAATCATTGAAGAATACGGCTCCTTTGATAAATATCTGTGGGG
>OCHE01001554.1_pt1 | contig 16226 bp, 20 predicted proteins | sample 1538681 | NCBI WGS metagenome assembly OCHE01 (sample SAMN04571717, study PRJEB22368) | human gut metagenome | biome: human gut; material: stool | host: Homo sapiens | place: Luxembourg | collected 2012-08-17
ATTGCTGAAAGGAGAAGAAAATGAATGAAAAATTAAAACCGTGTCCGTTTTGTGGTGGCTGCGTTGAAGCTGTTAAGAGAATTATTAATTCTGAAACAATATATTTTATCAAGTGTCACAAATGTGGTGCGACAGTGAGTTTTGATAATTTGGTATGCAATAATAATCCGATAAAATCCATTGATTATTGGAACAGGAGGACTGAAAATGCCGAAGTATAAAATTTTTGTGGAAGAAACCGTTAAATTAAAACACTTAATTACCGTTGAGTGCGATGAAGATATCATAGAATATATTCCTGATCCTGATGATTCTGCAGGGGGAGAGGTTAGCAATTATGCATACGACATGCTAGATGGTATTGACGGTTTAACTGTTTTGTCTGTTGAAGAAGAAATAGATTGTTATGACTGCGATTGTTTTGAACTAGATGATATCATTCCATGCAAAGAGGGTAATTAAACGCTGAAATCACCGCCTAGAATGCGCTGTAATCGATTTTGAATGTGTTATAATAAATTTACAGGGTTAAAATCAAAACGCCTAAAAACGGGTGTAGAATTGAAATGTGGAGGTATTTGAAAATGAATAATAATATTTTTATAAAATGTCAACAACAGGCGCTGACGAGCGACCATGCAGGGGTGTTAAAATTAGACGATGGCAGGGTATTATTAACGGCAGACGGATTTACGGCGGTCGTGATACCGCAGGAGGATCTCATGCTTGATGTAAGTCGATTTGGAGGCTTGTCAAAAAGAGTTTTAGACGGCATAGACAAAGTACCGGAGTTAAAGTTAACTTGCAATTGCAGATATACAACCCCGAAAATAATAATAAGACAGTTGCAGTCTGATTCCGGAAAATCTGTATATGTAAACGATAAATACATAAAATTTTTCGGTACCGGGGTAAGTTACAAAGGAGACGAATGTAAAGTTTTTGTCTTTGAAAAAGATAGCAATAAATTAATCGGATTAATATTGCCGATCCACTTAAAGGAGGATTAAAATGAAATCAAGAGTAAGAACGTATTCCAAAAAGGAAATAGGATGGCTATGTGGGGAGGCTATGGAAGAAATAGATCGATGTATAAATTCTAACGGAATAGTATTTTTAATTGCACTTATGCGGCATACAGGGTGGAAGAAAAAGCGGATAGAAGATTTCCTTTTAACACTTAATACTACTATGGACGAATACCACAAGCACTGTCTTGATAATGTATTTGATTATATGGCAGGAAAAGAACTTGCTGAAATTGGTATTGATATGGAGCAGTTACTTCCAAAGCCGTTGCCGTTTAAACAACAGTTACATAAATCTACTATTGAACGTAAAGCCAAAATAGACATTTCAGAGGTCAAAAATCTACAAGCAGAAATGTCAGGATTCCATGAGTATTTTAAAACAAAGGAGGATTAAAATGTCAACACAAACATATGTAATCTATGACAAATACAACGGACATATAGTTTGTGACATCAAGGATAATTACAGAATTTTTGACAACGCAGTTAAGGCAGAACAGTACATACGGGATAAGAATTTGAATCAAATTGATTTCGTGGTTGAGAGGAGTGAGAAGTTTGACAAAAGAACAGTTAAAGAGATACAGAGCGTTAAAGTTTGAATTAGCCGATGTTAATACACAAATCAAGCTGGGAAGTACGCAAGATAGTGTGCAAGGTTCAAAAAAAGAATTCCCGTGGACTATTGGCACAAGGCATGTATCGGGTGTTCCTGATGAAGATTATGACCTATTGGTCAGGAAGTCTGACCTTAAAGCGCAGATTAAAGAGATTGATGATTTTGTGAATGGGATTGAGGACCACAAAATCAGAAGAGCTATAAGGATTTATTACATGGAGCCGCTTGACGAATCCTGTGAAAAGCCTACATGGGAAAGCATTGCTAATAAATTTTATGATGGTTCGACAGGCGACTCAATAAGGATATCTGTACAAAGATATTTGAAGAAAAATTAGCGATTTGTTCGGAATGTTCGGATTGTTCGTTTTTCGTGTGTTATAATTATAATAAGGAATGATATAAATTATCATTTCTTGATTTTAATTTCTTTCATTTTTATAATCCTTGCTTAACGCTCTTGTCAGAACTTTGGTCAGACTGGCAAGAGCGTAAAATTTAATTAGATATATCAGGTGATATAAATGTTTACAGTTCAGCAAATCAAACACATGATAAATACAGACAGTCTGCATACGTTCTACAATAGCCGTTCATGGCGCAGGCTGGCTCATGAAGTTATGAGAACACAGAACAATGAGTGTCAGATGTGTAAGGCGCAAGGAAAGTATAGCAAGGCTGTTGCAGTACATCATGTAAACTATATACGCAAACGACCTGACCTAGCTTACAGCAGAACTTACATAGACAGTGAGGGCAAGGAGCATAAGCAGTTAATTGCTTTGTGTCATGAATGTCATGAGAAGATACACGAACGCGGAGCGTATAAGAAAATAAATAAAAATAAATTTGTCAACGAAGAAAAATGGTGACCCCCCGGTCGAAAAAAATGACTTTTTTAAGGGGACGGTACACCGCCTGGGAATTTGCCCAATCTAGAATTAGCGAGTATTTAAAAGGGGGGTGGTGTCATGCAGGAAATTGAATTTGACCCTAAAATTTTTAAACAGTCGAGAAAATATAAAGCCGTAAGAAAAGATTTACTTGATCAAATAAAATTAAAGGGAGCTGACACTCCCGCTTTCCGTGACTTAGTAGAAGATTACATGTCATTGTGGCTTACTAAAGAATTACTCAGAGCTGATATTGAAAATACGGGGATTCGGGTTGCCTATGACAACGGCGGAGGTCAGAAAGGCTATAAGGACAATCCTAGCATAGAACGTCAAATCAAGGTCAATGCGCAAATGCTTAAACTTCTTTCAGAGCTTGATATAAAAACAAGCAATATTATGAGCGAAGTGGACGATGAGCTGTAAAATTAATATTCACATCAAGCAGTACATTGACCTTGTGCGCAGCGGTAAAATTGAAGTTTGTCAGGAGCAAATAAAGCTTTGCAATTACATTGAACACATTTTTGAAACGGAGGATATATATGTTGACGAACAGCAGCTAGAAAAATATTTAAGCTATCAAAAGTACTTTCCGTACAAGCTTTTTGAATGGGAAGAATTTGTATTTACGCTGCATAACTGCACGTACCGCAGTGACGGCGAATTGAGATTCCCCGTATTGTTTATCTATGTAGGACGCGGCGCAGGAAAAAACGGATATCTTGCGTTTGAGGATTTTTGTCTTCTGACACCTACTAACGGCGTAAAGAAATATCACATTGATATTTTTGCAATGTCGGAAGATCAGGCGAAATCAAGTTGGCAAGACGTGTATGACATTCTGGAAGATAAAAAAAGTGTTATGAAAAAACATTTTTACTGGAACAAAGAGGTTATCAGAAATCTGAAAACCGGTTCTGAGTTCCGTTATCGCACATCAAATCCAAAGTCCAAAGACGGCGGACGTCCCGGCAAGGTCGACTTTGACGAATATCACGCCTATGAAAATTACAAGCTGATAGACGTTGCAACAACGGGACTAGGTAAAAAGCAATATCCCAGACGAACGATAATGTCAACTGACGGATTGGTTCGTGGAGGTCCTCTTGATGATCTGATTGAAAAATGCGGAAAAATTTTAGACGGCGATATACCGGATAACGGTACATTGCCTTTTTTGTGCCGTCTTGATTCCGATGAAGAAGTTGACGATAAAACCAAGTGGACAAAACCTAATCCGTCACTGCCATATCTTCCGCACTTAAGAACAGAATTGGAAACAGAGTATTTTGACTACTCACTTAATCCGGCTGCAAATACTTCATTTATTGCCAAGCGTATGAATCGTCCTCCAAAAGAGTTGGAAAATGCAGTTACATCATGGAACAATATACTTGCTACCAATCAGCCGATCGATGAAGATTTATTGAACGGTATGCCGTGCGTTGGCGGTATTGACTATATGAAGTCAACTGACTTTTTAGGCGCAGGACTTTTGTACCGAGTTGGCAAAAAAGATTACTGGATAACACATACATGGGTATGTAAAAACAGTCCGGATTTAAAGAGAATAAAAGCAGCACCGCTTGAACAATGGGCGGCGCAGGGACTGCTGACATTTGTTGATGCAGTTGAAATATCTCCGGAGCTTCCGGCAGTATGGCTAACTAACGAAGCGGCAAAGCGTAATTCAAAAATACTGAAAATCGGTATTGATAATTACAGATATTCCCTTATGTCAAAAGCATTAAGGAATATTTATTTTTCGGCTGATAAGGATTACAACAACGTTGTAAAGCTAAGACCGTCAGATGAAATGCTGAATATACCGCTAATTACAAGCGGCTTTGCAAATCACAATTTTGTGTGGGGAGATAATCCGTTAATGAGATGGGCATGTCAGAACAGTAAAACAGTAACGTCTCCGGCCGGAAATATCATATATGGAAAGATAGAACCGAAAAGCCGCAAGACAGATCCGTTCAAAGCTTTTGTTGCGGCTGAATGTGTATCGGAATGCCTTAATCCTTATGCTGAAAAAAGTGAAAGTACGGTTGATATGGATATTGTTATTTTTGATTAAATAAAACATAATTGCTTTTTCATACCATGAAAGTATGTGGCGTAGTCGGCACTTTTACTTTTTCAATACTAGTATACTTGTCTGATAAAAAATAATTGAAAGGTAACTGAAAGATGAAAATAATCGACTGGTTCGGAAGAATCTTTGCGAAATCGCAAAAGACAGTAATATTAAGCGAATATAGAAACGATCTGCAAAACAGTATTGCTCTTGAATCCTTTGCACTGTTCACAACAATTGAAATGATTGCTTCATTAATTGCCAAATGCGAATTCAAAACCTACAAAAACGGTAAGGAATTCAAAGGCTATGAGTGGTATTCTCTCAATGTTAAACCTAACAAGAATCAGAACAGTACGGCATTCTGGCAAGAAGTTATCGGTAAGCTTCTGTTTTACGGTGAGGTTTTAGTTATTAGTGTAAGCAATCAATTGATAATTGCGGACGATTTTCAAAAGGACGAATATGCAGTCAAGGAAACTGAATTTACACAGGTTTCAAGAGGAGATTTGACATTTAACAGAAAATTTAAAATGTCTGATGTACTGTATCTGCGGTATTCAAACAATGATGTTATGAGTATCATTAACAATATTTTCGGCATGTATGAAAAACTGATCGAAAGTGCTTCCAATAAATATATCAAAGCCGGAGGTCAGAAAGGTATTCTTGAAATTTCAGCCCTTGCACAAGGCGACAAGGATTTTGAAAAGAAATATACTAAGCTGATGAATGAGCATTTTAAGTCCTATTTCAATGCTAATGATGCAGTACTTCCGCTGTGGGAGGGCATGAAATTTGTTCCGACAACGTCCGACAGTGCAAAGAAAACCACAAATGAAATTACCGATATTTCAAAGTTGGTTGACGATGCTATGAGCAGAGCAGCACAGGCATTCAAAGTTCCTCCTGCGTTAGTAAGGGGCGATGTTGCGGGGATAAAAGATGCAGTAGATATGCTGCTGACCGTGTGCATAGATCCTCTTGCGGATATGATAGGCGAGGAATTGACCGGCAAGAAATTTACTCCTGATGAGGTCATAAGCGGTCAATACATCGGAGTTGATACAACGTGTATCAAGCATATTGATATTTTCGATATTGCAGCCAATGCGGATAAGTTGATTTCAAGCAGTATGCTATCACCTGACGAAACGAGAGATAAAGCCGGACTGAATCCTACAGGTGAAGAATGGGCGCAAAAACATTACATGACGAAAAATTATTCTAATGCGGAAAGCGGTGATTTAAATGAAAATGAGTAAAGAAGATATTAAACTCAAATGCAATAAAAACTTCTGGCAGTTAGCCCCCGATGAAGAAACAGGTGCGGCTAATCTATATATTTACAGTGAAGTTGAATCAGATGGGGTTGATTTTTATACAGGTCAGGAAAAAGTTTCTGATACGTCCGCACGTCATTTTAAAGAGGAACTTGACAAGCTGGGCAATGTCAGTCAGATTAATGTGTACATCAATTCAAAGGGCGGAGATGTTGGTGAGGGCATAGGTATTTACAGTCAATTGAAACGCCATAAGGCACATAAGACAGCATATATTGACGGTTATGCATGTTCCATTGCAAGTGTTATTCCTATGGCGTGTGATGAGGTTGTAATTTCTCCTCCAGCCACTATGATGATACACCCTGCGTGGAGTATCGCTATGGGCAATGCGGCAGAACTGAGAAAATGTGCCGACGATCTGGACAAAATTACTGAAAGCACTAAGCAAGCATATCTGCTGAAATCAGGAGGTAAAATCAGCGAAGCAAAATTAACGGAACTAATGAACGCTGAAACGTGGCTTACTGCACAGGAGTGCATAAAATACGGCTTTGCAGACAGGATTTTGGGTGAAGATGAGCCAAAACCGAATCATGAAGAACCGGACGATAATCAGGAAGATGAACCGCCGGAAAATCCGGACGGTGAAAACGAACCGGAAGAACCTGACAAGAAAAAAGAAAACGAAGATTTTACTGATAAGGCAATGAGCATTATCGGTAATTTTTTTATGTAATGAAAGGAAGATACTATGATTAATCTTGACAACATCAATCAGAAGAAAACAGATATAATGGCGGCACTTTCCGCAGCCATTAAAAGTAATGACACTGCCGCTTTGCAGAAATCAATGAACGATTGGCAGGATTTTTTAACTGAATCCATCACGGCAGAAGCTAATGGTATTCTTGGCGCGGCTGACAGTACAATTTTAGCGGCAAGGGGAGTAAGACAGCTTACTTCTTCCGAGATCAAATTTTATGACAGTTTTATCACTGCCGCTAAGCAGGAAATTGCTGCTGGTTCAGTAATTACGGGAATCGGTGACGCTCTTCCCGAAACCGTTATTGAAGCGGTATTTGAGGATATGAAGCAAAACCACCCGCTTCTTGACGTGATAAATTTCCAAAATACGACAGCGGTCACAAAGCTTGTTCTGAATAAAAAAGGCGAACAGTCCGCAACATGGGACGTGCTGAATACTCCGATAACAAAACAGCTTGACGGTGAAATCGAAGTCATCTCCATGACATTGGCAAAGCTTACGGCGTATATGTTTGTTACTTTTGATATGCTGGATTTAGGTCCTGCATGGATAGACAGATATGTCCGTGAAACACTTTCAGAAGCTCTCGCCGTTGCACTTGAAACTGCAATGGTAGACGGAAACGGACTGAATCAGCCTGTGGGAATGACAAGAAATTTCACGGGGTCACTTGATTCCTCAAAAGGCTATTCAAGAAAAACAGCAACGAAAGTAACTGCATTTGACAAGGAAACATACGGTACGCTTCTTTCAACTCTTGCAACTAATCCTAACGGAGGCACAAGAACAGTTTCCGAAGTAATTTTAATTGTCAATCCCGTTGACTATTTCACAAAGGTTATGCCTGCTACAACGGTTCTTGCTCCTGACGGTACATACAGAAATGACGTATTCCCGTTTCCTACAAAGGTTATTCAGTCGGTAGGTGTTCCTGCAAATCATGCGGTTATCGGACTTGCAAAACGCTATTTTATGGGTATAGGTACTGCTAAGGGCGGCAAATTGGAGTATGACGATTCTTACAAGTATCTTGAAGATTTGAGAACATACAAAATCAAGCTTTACGGTACAGGCAAGCCGCTTGATACAAATGCGTTTATTTATCTTGACATTTCAGGCGTTAAGGACGTTCTGCCAACATTTAAAGTGGTCAATGAAACAACCACAACTGGGGCAGACGGTTCAAGCAGCGGCGGTACAACAGGCTAAGGAGGGATTTAAATGTCTCTCCTTGAAGAATTGAAAAATTATCTTGACATTACATGGGAGGACGAGGGCACGGACAAAAAGCTTGACGGAATCCTAAACCGTGCCCAAAATATTCTTTCCGAGTATGCAGGAGAAGCATTGAGTTTTGACAGTTATCAGGAAACGGAAAAGCAACTGCTTTTTGACTGCTGCCGATACATTTATAACAATTCCCTTGAAGATTTCAAAGTGAATTTTGGTGCGGAGCTGATAACACTCCGTGCTAAATTTTCTGTAAAGGCGGTGAGAGAAGATGCCGAAGTTCCAAAAGTTTAATGACGGAATTGCGGAAATTTATTCTGTTGAAAATATAGCCGAAAAGGGTGACCGTCCTAAAGAGGGATTAAAAATTAAAAAGCTGTTAAGATTCTCATACCAGACTATAGGCGTCAAGCGTAATTATGAAGCTAAGCAAGCGCAGGTCAAATTAACAGAGCTTATATATGTACCTTTGCACCGTGATATATCATCACAGGACGTGGCGATATTATTCGGCAAACAGTACCGAATTGAACAGGCGCAGCATGACAAGGAAACCTTACCGCCGATCACTAAATTATCATTAATCAGATTGGAGGCGGATTATGACATTAAAACAGTTTAGAGATTTACTGCTGACTGTTACCGACCGTGTAGGTCATGGTGAACATTTCAAAGACGGCGGAAATTATATAGTCTGGCACGAAGTCGGAAAAATCGGAACGAATGCTGACAATGCAGAAGCTGAAAGCGGATTTCGTATAGCAGTAGACTATTTTACAAAGAAAGAATACGATACAATTCCGGATAAGATATCAGCATTGTTTGACAGGGACGATATAGCCGCTGACAGTCCGGTTATTGACTTTGAACCGGATACAGGCTATACACATTATGCATGGACTTGTGAGGTGATATAATGGCAAGTTTTAAAACTTCCGGTGATGTGTTAGACGATATCGCTAAAGAATTAAGCCAATTGGGAGAAGATGTTGACGGTGAGCTAGGGCAGGAAATGTTAGACGAGGGTGCAAAAATAATTGAATTTCACTGGGTGAAATCAATAAAAAAACACAAACACGTTGAAACAGGTGCTATGGTAAGAAGTGTTGGCGTTGCCAAAGGCACAAGAGCTAAAAAATTCCGTGACATTTTTCCTCAGGGTAAGGATGAAAAAGGTGTAAGAAATGCTCTAAAAGCATTTAGAACAAATTACGGTAAGAGCGGAATTAACGGGTCACACTTTGTTGACGAAGCAGAAACCAATGCAAAAGCAGAAGTTGCAGTGGCTATGCAAGATAAATTAGACAAGTATATAGAAAAGAAAGGTATGTGATATTATGGCAAAGATAGGATTGAAATGTCCGGTAGCGGCGCAGATTACGGGTTATGATTCTGCAACAGGTGCGCCGACTTACGGAAACGGTTTTATTATCGGTAAAGCTGTAACAGCGGAAAAAACAATTGAAAGCAACAGTAATCCGTTGTACGGTGATGATGCGATAGCCGAAAATGATTCAAGCTTTGCAAGCGGTACTATAAAGCTTGGCGTTACCGATTTCGGAAATGATTATGCAGACGGATTACAGGTACAAGCTAAAATGCTCGGTAATATTGTATCTTCCGTTACGGGCGGCGGCTATTCAATCAGACGAGCTTCAGGACAGTCTGCGCCTTATCTGGGTTTTGGATTTTATAAGACAAAGGTGCACAATGGTCAACGAATTTATGAGGCAACATGGCTTTACAAAACACAGTTTAAAACTCCGTCTGATGCGACCAATACAAAAGGGCAATCAATCGAATGGCAGACACCCGAAATTGAAGGAACTGTAATGGTTGTAGAGGGATTTGACGGAGATACATACGAAGATACAGCGATATTCACAACGGAAGGAGCTGCCAAAAGCTGGCTGTTTGCTAAAGCCAATATAATACCGAATGCCGACAGATCGCAGTTAAATTCTAAAATCGCTGAAATAAGTGAACTTGATCCCGAGGATTATACTTCCACATCGTGGGCGACTCTATATAATAAATTAACAGAAGTACAGGTGGCTACACGAAAATCGTATATGTCACAAACCGAAGTCAATGCGCTTTATGCAGGCTTGCAGACAGCATATGTTGCACTTAAAGAAAGGAGTGCTAGTTAATGAATACTATTAATGTCGGCGGTCATGAAATTGAATTATATTTTAATATCAAAGCAATGAATACTATAGCTGATTTGTGCGGCGGAGACGTAAGCAAATTGGGAGAAAAATTTGCAGAACTAGAAGAATTAGAGGTATGTAATTTACTCTGTAATGTTTTATGTGCACTGGCAAACGGTGCGGTTGCCAAAAAGAACTGTGACATATCCCTTGGACTTAGTACCGGAGAAAAAATGCAGGAATTTACTCCGGAATTTTTTGAAGTTAATCTTGATTTTTCAAAAGGAGCAGAACTAGTTGATACGCTGTTTACAGTAATAAACGGCGGTTCACAGTATACGATTCCTGACAATGTGCAAACTGTTGAAAAGGATATTGACCTTGAAGAAATGGAAGCCGAAAAAGAAGCAAGCGAGGGAAATTCCTAGGGCGCAGGCGTGAAAATCGCTTGCGCCTATTCTATAAAGGACTGTCAATAGGCTTAAGCTATCAGGAAATTATGATAATGCAGCCCGGGGATATTATTCAGATGTGGCTTTACAAGGTAGGTGAAACAAGCAATGGCAAGAACCATTAAAACAACGTTAGAATTAGGCGGAGAATCTGCATATAAAAAGGGATTACAGTCTATTGACCGAGCGTTAAAGGCTATGTCCTTTGAATTGAAAGAAGCTACCGCTAAATTTTCGGAGAATTCTGCGTCTTTAAAAAACGTTTCTGGTGTAAGTAATGTATATAAAAATCAGGTTGAACAGCAGAAAATCAAAGTTGATTCACTTAAAGGTGCAGTTGAAAGCAGTACAAAATCATATAATGACGCTCTGGCAAAGTATGAACAAATGGCTAAAGAGCATGGGGAAAATTCTGTTGAAGCGTTAAAAGCCGCTGATTCTTTGGCAAAAGCTGAAAAGTCAATGGACGATTTCAAAAATAAGCTTTCATCTGCTGAAAAGTATCTTGATTCTTCCAAAAAGGCGATGGAAGAATTTACAAAGCAGAATAAAAATGTTTTGGCTCTTGCACAGACAACTGACAAACTCAAGTCTAAAATAGCGGAATTTGCCGATAAATCAGATAACGTAAAAAAGATATCATCTGCATTTAAGGACGTACAGGACGCCGCTAAGAAAATTTCTGACAAGCTTACTCCTGTTAAAAATGTACTTGAAAAAGTAAAAACCGGCACAAATTCGGTCAAAGGAGCTTTCGAGCTTGCTGCTAAAAAAGCCGCCGCAATCAAGGAAAAGCTACAGCCGGCTATTAACGTATGCAAGAACGTTGCTAAAGCCGCCGCTAAAATTACTTTTAAAACAGCTGAAGCCGGAGCTAAGGCGGTTACTTCTACTGTAAACGGTGCAAAAAAAGCTTTTAACGCTTATACCGGTGCACTCACTGCCGCAGGTACAGCCGGATTCGGCTTAGCCGCTTCTGCCGGACTTGCCGCCGATGATATTAACACATTATCTAAGCAGACGGGTTTATCTACCGAACAGATACAAAAGTTTCAGTATGCAAGCGACCTGATTGATGTTGATTTAAACACTCTCACTGGTTCAATGGCTAAACTCACAAAAAACATGGCAACAGCCCAATCCGGTTCGGGTTCTGCCGCCGAAGCATTCAGTGCTTTGGGCGTTTCTATTTCGGACGGGAACGGCGAATTGAGAAATAATCAAGATGTATTTAACGAAGCTATTGCAGCACTTGCAAACATTGAAAATGAAACACAGCGAGATGCATACGCAATGCAGATTTTCGGTAAATCGGCACAAGATTTAAATCCTTTAATTCTTGGCGGTGCAGATGCGTTAAAAGTGCTGGGCGATTCCGCTAATGATGCAGGACTTGTTTTAAGTCAAAAAGCGTTAGATGATTTAAATAGTTTTAATGACAGTCTAGATATTATGAAAGCTAATGCATCGGCTGGAGGAAAGGTACTTGCTGGTGTATTTGCAGGAGGATTTAAAAAGGTTACAGATAAAATAGGTTCGGCAATTCCAGGACTGGTTTCCGGACTGGCAAGTATATTTGATTCGTCTGCAACGTCAGAAAATGTTACCGCTTTTACCAATCAGTTATCAACGTTTGCCACTGATATTGTAAATACTATAGCAGGTATGTTACCAACATTTATCACAGGCTTTAATAATGTCATTATAAGCGTTGTGGGTGCAATTGTTTCTGTTCTGCCTACATTTGTTCAAGAAATTCTCCCGTCTCTTATAGAAGGATTTTCGTCACTTGTAAATTCGCTTGTTGAGTATTTACCGGAATTTCTGCCTTTAATAGTTGAGGGTGCTGTAACTCTGTTTTCGGGACTGATTGACAGTCTGAATCAAGTAATAGAACAGTTAATGCCATTACTTCCAGATATTATAACTCAGATATCTACTGCATTAATAGAAAATCTTCCGGTATTACTGGACGGAGCTTTGCAATTGTTCTTAGGGCTTATTCAGTCTTTGAATCAGGTCATTGAGCAGTTAATGCCCATGCTCCCTGAATTAATCACTAATTTATGTGATACGTTGATTGAACACATTGATGAAATTATTAATACGGGATTTGATTTGCTTGTAGGATTAATTGACGGCATTACGGAATGTATTCCCACGCTTCTTGAAAAGCTGCCGGAAATTATAGATAAGCTTGTAAATACTCTTACCAATTCCGAAAATCTTCAAAAGCTTATACAGTCAGGCATTGATTTAATTACTGCCCTTGCTGAAGGTTTGCCGAAAGCTTGTTTTAAAATTGTTGCAGCAATACCGGAAATTGTATCGGCTATATGGGATACTCTGAAAGAAACAGATTGGAAACAGCTAGGCATCGACCTTGTAAGGGGTATCGCCGACGGGCTTGTCGATGGTGTAGACTTTATCTGGGATAAAATATGCGAAATGGGAAACAAGATAATGGATAAAGTAAAAAGCTTTTTCGGAATAAAATCCCCGTCAAGACTATTTAAAAAAGAAGTCGGAACATATTTAGCACAAGGTATAGGAGTAGGTTTTGTTGATGAAATGGACAAAGTTACAAAGGATATGCAGAATGCTTTGCCTACAAGCTTTGATACTATGGTCAATGCCGATATTTCATCATTTTCAAACACCAAAAATCACAGTTCATCTTCCGAAAAATCAAACAGCGGTATAACGGTAATCATAGATAAAGTAGAAATACATAATGATAATGACATTGAAGATACTGCGTATAAACTGGCATTGAAAGTAAGACAAGCTGAAATGGCATTAGGAGTGTGATACAATGGGATATTTTATTTTTAACGGCAAGGACAGTCGGGAATTCGGTATATTGGAAAGCGTACCTATTCCTCCAAAGGCTGAAAGAACATTGCAGACAGTTGAAATACCGGGGCGAATGTTTCCGCTGAATAAGGTCAAGGACGAATTTAAAAATGTTCAATTGTCGTTTGTTTTAGGTATCACCGACCATGCAAAAGTTAATGAAATTAACAAATGGTTGAACGGCAGCGGCAAGCTGATTTTAAGCAGTGATACATCAAAATATTATAATGCATTTGTTCATTCAGCTATATCTCCCGAAAGATTATCAGTACGGTTCGGAAAAATACCTATAATCTTCACTGTTGAACCGTTCAGGTATGACGTAGACAATCCTGTTATATCCCACATATTCACCGATATAAAAGACAGTCAACCGGAAAAGACGATAAAGGTAACGGTGGGCGGCTCGTATTCCTGCGAGCCATTGTATTTCTTCCGCTGGGCAGGGCGTATTGAAATGACCGTAAACGGCGGCGATCCGCTGATAATTGAAAGCGGAACAGAACAGTCAAAAGCAAATTCAGGAGTAATAGGAGAAGCGGTATCCGCAGAAAAGGATATGGAAACAAACAGCGTTATTGTCAATGGAGAACTGGGACGAACACACGGCGAATATACCGATACTTACACTCCGTCAGGAAACGGAACGCCTATATATCATTATCTCAGTCCCGAAGCCACAATGTTTATTAACACTTCTCTCAGATTGGCTTACAGACTTGAAGGCGGAGTAAGAAAAGTCTGCTGTGAAATGACAAGCGGTAAATTTCCTATGCTTGAACCAGGAGAAAATACCGTCAAATTTAGGTTAATGCCCGAATACACATGGGAGCATACAATGCCGGACGGCACAGTAAGACAGTATAAGCATACGGAGCAGAAGCTTCTCGTTTTTGACGTTACTCCCAATACGAGGTGGCTGTAATGAAACAGTATGAATACATTTCCGTTTATAAATCCGATGAAACTGATTTCAGTCATAACGGTATAAGGATTTTATGTCCTACCGAATGTAAAATCACCGAGGAACTAAACGGTGAATATTCACTGACTCTTACCCATCCGTTTGACGATTTAGGAAACTGGAAATTTCTTATTGAATACAACATTATCAAAGTGCAGGGACAATTATTCCGTATTTACAGAAAAAGTACGTCAATGTCCTCAGACGGAACAAAGCAGCGTACTGTTGATGCAATGCATATTTTCTATGACCTGAATTTCTATTTTATTCGTTCTACCCAATCGGGTATTTTGAACGGTCCCGATGCGTTGAACTGGATAATGTCCCATACATACGATAAACGTGGTTCATTTACAACCGGCAAGCCGACTGACCGTTTTAAATTTTTCAGTGACCTCAAGGGCGATACATCATACGAAAATATGCCGTTTATGCATTCTGCATATTATGAGGATATGTCCCCCACTAAGGCGTTATTAGGAGCTGATAATTGCTTTATCAATGTCTGGGGAGGTGAAATTATAAGGGACAATTTCAATGTTACAATCAACAAACAGCGTGGTATGTCGAATGCGTTTAATATAAGTTATGGTGTTGACATGACCGAAATTGAAGAAGATGTTGACCTGTCTGATTACTGCGGTGATTTATATTGGGTAGGAAAATATACATACGATCCGCTGAAAAACGGAGAAGAAGTCTCGGCACAATATAACGGCATCGTTAGTTTTCATCGTTTTAATTTACCGCCGCTGCCTGTTGCACCTATGAAATCTTATCAGATTTCTCTCACGGAAACGCAAGTAAGGCAGGAACTGGGAAACAAGTTTACTATTGATGACGTCAAATCTCTTTTCAATAAGAAGGTACAGGACTATATGCTGTTAGAATGTTCGCCTGTTGTCAATTATCGTGTCACATTTGCGAATTTAGTTGATTTTGATTTGTATAAAGGATTTATTAATTTACAGCGTTGTGAACTGGGCGATATAGGAACTATCTATAATGAAGAATTGGGTATCAATACCATTCAGCAGATAGTTAAGAAAACCGTTGACGGAATCACAGGTGAAGTTGTAAGCATAGAATTAGGTTCATTACGAAAAACAATAACCAGTAAAGGACGAATTAACGGCGGTTATGATTCAGTACGTACAGAATTGATAAAGAATGAAATAGCAGCCAATAACACATGGTACGGTCTAGGAGATGCAGGCTATACAATGGAGCAGTTGAATGCTACATGGGACGAACTGGCAGGAAATAATATTATTCATACGGAGGTGGAATAATGGCAGACGGATTAATAAAAATACAGGGCAGTACAAATGTGGGGAAGTGTGTTGATACAATAAATGATAACTTTGAGTATCTGGACGGGAAAACGCCTGCCGGTGAAGATATTCTGGAACAGGCAAAGGCGTATACTAATTTCAGAGCGGACGCCATTTCAGCGTCCACTAACGAAGCCTTGCAGGCCAGAGTAATGAAAGAAACCGGAAAAGGACTGTCAACCAATGATTATACAAATTCAGAAAAAGCTAAGCTTGAGGGAATCGAGGCAGGAGCTAATAAAACAATAGTTGATTCTGCATGGGATATCAACAGTACAAACCCAGTTCAGAATAAAATGATTATAGCCGCTTTACAATCACAATCAGATGCGTTGAATTCATCATGTAATGCGCTAAATGCTTCTATCCAATCTTTGAATAAAAAAAGCACAGATTTAGATCGTGCGAAGGTAGATAAAGTAGAAGGGAAAGGCTTATCCAGTAATGATTATACTGACGAAGAAAAAGCTAAGCTTGCAGGAATAGCCGAGAATGCTGCAACATATTTGCCGTTGACCGGAGGAACGATAAGTAATGCCGATTATGGGGAGAGTTT
>OCHE01001562.1_pt1 | contig 16129 bp, 9 predicted proteins | sample 1538681 | NCBI WGS metagenome assembly OCHE01 (sample SAMN04571717, study PRJEB22368) | human gut metagenome | biome: human gut; material: stool | host: Homo sapiens | place: Luxembourg | collected 2012-08-17
AAGAGATAAATCTCCAATTCAAATCTTCGTCAGAAAAGTTTAGACGACTTCTATACTCTTTACCCGAGCAAAGTTACGAATTTTCAAAAGAATTTCGCAACTATCTGCCCGTTTTTTACCTTTTATAGCTATTTCTTTTATTTTGTCTGTTTTTTCTCACCCCTACTTCTCATAAAAATACTGTAACTTCGCAGTCTAAAAAACTTTACTTACTATTATGTATTATGTATCGAAAAGGCTGGAAATTGCCTTTGCTCACAAACTGACGCTTAACTACGAAAGTAAATGCCGACAACTTCACGGACATAATGGCATTGTCACCATTTTTTGTTGCAGCGAAGAATTGGACGAAAACGGCATGGTGGTTGACTTCACACACATCAAACAGGCCATTACCGAAAAGTTAGATCACCAGTACATCAACGACTTGATCAACTTTAACCCCACAGCCGAAAATCTGGCGTTTTGGATTGCCCAACAAATTCCGCATTGCTACAAAGTAATCTTTCAGGAATCTGAAGGCAATCAGGCTTGTTACGTCAAACCGGGATTTGAAAACCTATCCAATCCGTTTTAATTAAAAACGCCCTTCAAACTTACCCGTCCACGGCTTGCCTTCACAAGACTGTACCTATAAGACTTCGCACAACATTTGGTCTTTTCACCCTAAGCCCAACCATTTCACTGCAACAGACATCATGCGAATCAACGAAATATTCTATTCACTTCAAGGCGAAGGCTTCTTCACCGGAACACCTGCTGTTTTCATCCGTTTCTCAGGCTGCAATCTGCAATGCGATTTTTGCGACACAACGCACCAATCATTTACTGATATGAGCGAAGATAAAATTGTGCAGCAAGCAGCCAATTATGCGGGCCGACATGTGGTAATCACGGGCGGCGAACCTTCCTTACAGCTCACAGCATCGCTTGTCGACAAACTACATGCAGCAGGCAAGTTCGTTGCCATTGAAACCAATGGTACGCATCCCCTACCCCACAACATCGACTGGATTACGCTTTCGCCCAAGGATGCCTATGTAGCACATGGTGCAAAAATAGTCCTTTCCCGATGCCACGAAATCAAGTTGGTTTACGATGGCCGACCACTCCCCAGCTATCCGCAAATCGAAGTATCACATCGTTTCCTGCAACCATGCGACACAGGGAATGCAGAAAAGAACCGACAAATCCTTGCCGAAACCATCGACTACTGTATGCAACACCCCGAATGGCGTCTGTCACTTCAAACACACAAGTTGACTAACATTCGCTAAATCGGCATCAAACCACAGCTTTCTGCGAGAAATAACCGAAAAATGCATTTTTTTTAAAAAAATCTGCTGAAAAATTTGGAGGATTAGAAAAAAGAGCATACCTTTGCACTCGCAAATCAGAAATGAGGCGCAAACCTAATAAATAAGGTTGCCGAAATAGCTCAGTTGGTAGAGCAATTCATTCGTAATGAATAGGTCGCCGGTTCGAGTCCGGCTTTCGGCTCTTTTCATTTAGACAACTTTGTGAAACAAGCTTTGAGCATTATTTGTTCTGAGCTTGTTTTTTTGTAACCTTCCCATGCGTCAAAATGCTACTGATAGCAACTCCGCTACCTATTGTATAGGTACGGCCATTATAAAGACAAACTGTATTTATTGACGTACTAGCCTCCCTACCCCACGAATCATCACCTCAAAATACGCGAGATTAAAAAGCATTTCCCCACTTCTTTCAGCTCATAGCGGCTTTAACAAAAAACTTAACAAGCGTAAAAATCAACCCCTCAAGTTTTCCTTCATTGTTGAGCGAAATCAACATACACAAAATCGAGTTCTGCGTTTTTATGAAAACGCTGATTATCAGTAGTTCCAAATTTGTATAAACTAGAGCGGAACTAATTCAAACTGACTCGGAACTAATTTCAACAAGCTCGGAACTAATTCGGACAATCGCGGAACTAATTCGAACAATCACGGAGTAATTTTTGAACATAGCCCGACTTACGACAGAAACGACGGCAAGCAGATGGCTCAAACAACTTATATATTTTAAGGCAATTTCACTGACGCAGCAGATTGCTGCTTAACAATTACAACAAAGAAAGAGAAAATATCATAGAGGTATAACCCCCACTAAATATTACAGTGCGACAATTACAGCATACACCCTACAGAACACTTGGAAAACTGTGCGAAAAAAAATGAAGCCACTTATACGTAAAATTTTACCGCTTAAGCTCGAAAATTAACCACTTAAGCATAAATCAAAATTATTCAAAAAATTAAACAAATTGATAGTTGCAACTTTGCACTGTAAATCATTTCTTTTTTACGACTTCGACAACAATGACTACCCGTTGGAATCATACCCCGACGAACAAGAAGACAACATAAACATTGGACGTCATCAGTTTGAATATGCCATGCAGGTTGGTCCGAGTGTTACGGTCAACCCTATCGACCATTTGAAGATAAACGCCTACTTCCGCTACGCACCATCCTTTTCAGGCATTTTGATCGACGATGAATTCAGTTGTAACTACGCTTCATTCTTTGTGACTGGCGCTGCTATTTCGTACAAAGTCATTTCGGTAGGTATCGAATCGCGTTGGGGCAAAGCTAAATATAAGAACTTTAGCATAGACGACTTTAACGAGGAGGATATGGATGTGGACAATCCGGAATGGAACGACGTAATCAGTAAGTCAAAGCGTAAATTCAAAACCAACAGCGTTCGCTTCTACATCAGTTTCCGCATTTAACCTCAAATCCTGTACTGACTATTGTCAATTTTCCCGATATTACCCTACAATGATACGAAACAAATGAAGTGAAGTAGCGTTCTTTATTGTGAATACTACCTTACTTCATTTATAAATATGGCCTATATGGAATGATTATATCTACACTGATTTTCAACATCTACTTATTTGGATGAACTCTTTTTTTCAACTACTATTCCCAACCCCCAAAAAGGGCTGACACCGTCGACAGAGGTATCAGCCCTAATTATATCTGTAAGTTTTATCAGACAGTAATCAGTTATCATTCATCCTTGACATGTAACCCTGACATAAAAGTTTCAATAAAACCTTAGGTTACTGATAATCTACGAACAGAGCCATGACGTAGGAATCATTTACTGAACAACAATTTTCTTACCACCTATGATATAAACTCCAGGTTGCGGCATTTTTATTTCGTTTATGCCTTCTTCAAGATGATAAGTACGATACTGACCATTAAGATTAGCTATAATAATATTTTGATCCTTATGGCTATTTATTATAATGTTCAATCCGTTAACAATCAGCGTATAACTTTGGGAAGCAACGTGATTAACTGCTGTTACATTGCTGTCTTTAGTCACCTTAGCAAACTTTGAAGTCAAAACATGCCCGTCAACATCGAGTATTTGGGTAATTACCAGAAGGTTTCCGTCAGGAAGTTTTGAAAGATCTACCAAGGTCTTTTGTCTATTTTCTGCAGAACCTGCTACTTCCTTACCGCTCTCCTCATGGATAACTCGGTATTTGAAACCAGCCATATCAGACAGTGAAGTTTCCAAGGCTATCGACAACCAATTACCATCAATCATTTCTGCGTTCATTTCGCATTCAGAAGTTGCATTAGCTGTTTCGAATACCAGTTTATCTTTAAAGATATAGTTGTATTCGTTGAAAGCCTTGTCCAGCACTCTAATTTTAACCAATTCCCAACGGCCCTGAGTTGAGTCTTGAGGTATGAAGTGTACTATCTGATGGTGTTCCCATGCTGTGGGGTCTCCATCGAAGAATTCCGTACTCGAATTGCGATGTTCGTAGGTAAAGGCCTGAGTGGTCAAACCATTCGGAGTTTTGAACGTATATTCGCAAGTACCAAGCCCAGAGATATCATCCCTTGTACTGAAGTTCACCATTACCTTAGTCCCTTCTTCATCTTCTGAAGATGCTTCTGCATAAACATAGATGCTGTTGACATCTATTTCAACGCATGAATCATCAGGATTAGGAGTTTTGATGAATATCTTCTTATAAGGATTATGTACACTTGAGTCGTTAAACTCGATGTGGGTCTGCGTGCCGGTGCCGTCCTGTATGTCGAGTTGTGACACGTAGTAATCGGCACTGGGATAGTAGTCCTTGATCAAGAAGTGGAAATCGGCATGCGTAGCATCGGCATTAACCGTGCCTGATTCGCTGAGAATCAACGGACTTTCTGCGGCTTGGAGCGTGGCCGTTATCTTTTCGATACGGGCATTGCCTTTAAGGCCGCAGCTGACCTTGAGGTGCTGGCACTTCTTGTCGCCTACTACGGTATCCGTCAGAGCATAAGCCAGGCTGCCGCTCTGGTATATGCCGCCGGTTGCGCTCTTCAGCACCTTGGCTGACTGGGCGGTACGAATTGTTCCGTCTTCGCCTTGAACGCTGGCTATGACCAGAAGCTGGCCTTCGGGAAGGCTGGATACATCTACAAGATGGGTGCCGAGGCTATCGGCCATACCGGTGACTTTCAGGCTGTCGGATTCGTGGATGATGCGGTATTTGTAGCCTGTGACTCCTGCGTCCTCACCCGATGACAATTGCATTGACAGCCACTTGGCGTTCACCATGTCTGCATCCAGCTTGTAAGCATTGGGGGTATTCACGGTTTCGAACACAAGCGTGTCTTTGAAGGTGTAGGTGTGGGCATTGAATGCCTTGTCTACCAACTTCAAGGAGGCCAACTCCCAACGGCCTTGTACCGAGTCTTGGGGAAGGAGGTGTACCAACTGATAGCGTTCCCACTTGGCTGCATCACCGGCAAAGAACGGGGTTTCGGAGTTGCGGTGGGTGTAGCTGAAGGAGCGGGTAACCTCGCCGGTAGGGGTACGGAAGGTGTACTCGCAGTGACCTAAGCCGGAGATGTCGTCCTTGGCATAGAAGTTCAGCGTGACTTTCGTCGAGCCTTCATTGGCTGTGTCAGGCTCGGCATAGATATAAAGACGGCGACCGTCAATCTCAACGGCCGTGGTATCGGGATTGGACGTGGCGATGTATTGCGTCTTCACGCTGTCACTGCCGGTTGAGTCGTTAAACTCGATGTGGGTATGCGTGCCGGTGCCGTCCTGTATGTCGAGTTGTGACACGTAGTAATCGGCACTGGGATAGTAGTCCTTGATCAAGAAGTGGAAATCGGCATGCGTAGCATCGGCATTAACCGTGCCTGATTCGCTGAGAATCAACGGACTTTCTGCGGCTTGGAGCGTGGCCGTTATCTTTTCGATACGGGCATTGCCTTTAAGGCCGCAGCTGACCTTGAGATGCTGGCACTTCTTGTCGCCTACTACGGTATCCGTCAGGGCATAAGCCAGGCTGCCGCTCTCCAAAATACCGCTACCGGCCGTTTTCTTAAATTTGGTCGATTTGGCCGTTTCGATTTTTCCGTTTTCGTCAAGAACATTTGCTATGACTATGAGTTCGCCATCAGGCAGTGACGAAATATCAACCTTTGCAGTTTGTGCATGGGCAAGTTGACGAACATTTACGTTTTCTGCCGATTGATTTCCAGTCCATACACCTGATATCTCTTTTCCACTTTTTTCGTGGATAACCCTGTATTTGAAACCGAAATGTTGGCTGCTTTCAGAAGAAAGGATGATGGAAAGCCACTTGGGGGCTTCCATATCAGCAAACAATTCATATTTCGACATGTCATTATCAGGTTCGAATATCAGCGTCTCCAAGAAATTGTAGGTATATTCATTGAAAGCCTTGTCTCTGACGTTGATACTTGCCAAGCCCCAACGTCCGGGCACCGAACCTCGCGGCAGGATATGCACAATTTGGTAGTGTTCCCACACGGTTGGATCACCATCAAAGAATTCTGTTCTAGAATTTCTGTGCTCATAATAGTAGTTGCCATGTCTAACACCTTGCGGATCGATAAAATAATACTCACATGTTCCGAGTCCGGAAATATTGTCGCGCGCATAGAAATTTATCGTCACTTTGGTCTCCCCGTCCGGTGCTTCAGGATGAGTTGGCTCGGCATAAACGTAAATTCTATTCAAGTCGATTTCTGCGTGAAGTGTATCGGGATTTGAAGTCTGGATGAAAATCTTCTTTACAGGCTCGTGGTTTGGTGATTCTGAAAACCAAATTGTTGTATTTGTATTTGCTGAGTCGTAGATAAAGAGACTTGACACATAATAATTAGCTGTAGGAAGGAATTCTTTAATGGGGAAATTAAATTCAACTATATCGGTAGTAGGGTCGTAAACTCCATCATAGTCGACACTCTGGCTAAAACCTACTGCATCAGAAGAAATCCGTGCCACAACTCGACTTATTCCAACATTATCTGTTATTTTACAGGTGATTTTTAAATTTTTACAAGGCTTTTCCGCCAAAATCGTATCCGTAAGTTCGTAGTTCAAACTTCCGCTTTCATATTTGGGTGGATACAAATCTTCTAATGGATTGTCAATAAAGAAGTCCGTGACACAATCATTATGACCTTCATAACGTTCATTTCCCTGCAAATCATTTGTTGTGATATCTCCTGCAATCCAATGCCCGGCCTTAGAATATTTAGATATGATTACAGAACCTCTTAAAATATGATTATTACCACCTAACGGATTCATGTGAATATCATACAATTGAGTTTTCAATTCGCCATCATCCAGAAACTCCGGTGAGGTGATTCTGGTATATGCATGAGAAGCTCCGTCTTCGATATTCGGCATATCGTTTAGTTCAATCTCCAAGGTTAGCAGTTTGTCTTCTTCCGGTTTGCCGTCTACAATAATGCTGGCACGCTTTATCTTACCGGGGAAGTCGTAATCCGGCCAAAGGTTGAGCACTTCGAACGACAAGTGATCGGGTACCGTGGTTATGTAACGCACACCGTGCATAATGCGATCACGTATGAATTCGTATTTACCAACAGAACGCGACATCAGAATAGCTGGATTTTTGACATAATCTGCCACCGATTCTGCCATGTCTTCGTTAGGATTTTTTCCATGTGCATAGGCAGATACAAATTCGGTAGTTTTGGTGGTCGACCAGCCTTCAGGCACATTAGGGTCTACGTACCATCCACCCAGTTCTATCCAGTCGGCCTTGATTTCCTCCGAAAACACATGCTCCCAAAGGAAGTGAGTCTTTTCATGAAGAATGAGTCTTTGGGTAGCCAGTTCCAGACTGTTTCCACCAAACGCTTTTTCCATAAACTCAATGTAGCCGTTTTCTAACGTAGGCCATGCCACAGCCGCCGCATCTGGATACAGCGGATGATCGTGTCCGTTTTGACGACGGAGTAAATACTTCAGATGGGGCACTTTGCGGAATCCATCAGGAAACTCTTCGAACATGTTGATGATGCTTACCAATTCAGCAGGTTTAAACTGCTGGAAACAAGCTGCATCCTCTTGGGTGGTAGGTTTAGTTAACTCTGTGTAATCAATATTGAGGATGCTGCATCCAAAACGCTCACTAAGAATGTCATTGACATTTGAGATGTTGCGCCCGAAATCGGTAATGTAGTTGGTAAGTGCGTGATGCAGTCGTTTTGAAAACAACCGTCCACGCTTACCATCGAGATCAACGAGGAACGGATTGGCATAATAAAATGCATCTTCGGAGATACGGACTTCATACCCACCCTCAATAGGTACAACCGAAATATCGTCTGCAAGATGATCGGCTGTAAGGCTGAACTTGGCAGGTTTTAACTCTTTATACTTTGCATAAAATAGCGGAAGCGTCTTCATGGTTTCCACCATTCTATAGGCATACTCCTGCGACCAAGGCTTTTCATCATTAGCCAATACAATGTTGTATTTCTCTTTCAAAATAGAGAATGACGGCACGTCTGCCGGCACAATCATTTTTCCGAGAAATTCAATTTCTGCTGGTTCATTTTTGTGTGCAGTTGTTGTGTGCCCCGATGGGCTACCGTCTTCTTTCCATTCGAAAGTCCACGAATCGGGATTCTTGCTCATCTTGGTGATGGCAATTTTCAACGGCTGAGATGGAGTAACGCTGTTATTTTTTACAATAACCGTCATCGCCTCCATCACATTGTAGCCTGTAGCCTCAGCTTTAACACTGTGTTTGCCGTCCGGTACATTCGCAAAGGTAAACGTGCCGTTTTCCGAGACAGGAATGCTGGCCAGGTAGGTACCCGAAGCTATGGAAAGAATAGCTTTGTCGCCTTTTTCCAATCCCGAAAGAATGACTTTAACCTCTGCAGCTAATGCACTCAAAGGCAATAAAGCAAGCATTAGAAGCAAAAAAATCTTTTGTTTCATGATTGAATATATTAGTGAATTATTTTTACGTAAGTTCTTTCTGAATCACTCAATAGTTATAGGGAAAATTCCCTTGCTTTGTAGAAGGTAATGAAATAGCTTGTTTTCAAGGGCGGTTCTAATGAATCATCTCAAGCCCTCAGTCGCCTTTGTAAAATCGACAAGAAGTAATGTCTTGACAGATTTTAGAATAAGTTCGCAGCTTTGTATCGTCACCTCTATGTATTTGCGTTGCAATTTACAACTTTTATCCTTCACACACAAGGATTTTTATTTGATTAGCGTTATATTTAACATTACTCATCTATAAATCTGCAAACCAACCCTTCTAGTTTACAAAACAGCACTTATAGAGACTCATTAGAAATGCTGTAGGGTTGGGGATATGATTACTACAATAATAGAAGTCGTCTAAACTTTTCTGACGAAGATTTGATTTGGAGATTTATCTCTTCTAAATTCAATCTTCACCTTTCTTTTTGGCCGTTTTTTGACCTTTCATCAGTCGTGTAGCTCGCTACACTCCTTCTTCAAGGCCCAAAAACGCCTCAAAAATTAAGGCAAATCTTGAATTTCATAAAAGTTCAGACGACTTCATAATTATATCACCCCAAAAATTGAAATTCAAAGAGGGGATGTCCGGCAATACTTTGACATTCAAATCGGAAGTTTTGACAATCGGAATGAGATAAAATGGAATATCCCGATTTCATTTTTTTTCGTGCTTAATAAACGCTCCGGAATGCCGGTAAACAAAGGAATTAAGAGCTAATTTTTACAACTTGAAAAAACCGAAGTGCGATATCAGGCGGTCAAAAAATTTGGATTTCGGGATGTTCGTGTTGTATCTTTGCACCAGCTAAGTCAGACTGCGGCTCAGCATGGCTTTTGAGAGCCAGTTCTCGTAACTATACATCCGGTTTGCACAGACCTTCGGCAATCTGCATTCAATGTATGTGTACTGGCATAGCAACCAAATTAAGCATGGTTACATGAAACCATTAGATGAAAAAACAAATAATTAGGTTATTTTTCATGCTGCGTTCTTTGACATGGTGATACAACAGAAAGTAAGGCAGGTAGGCCTGTCTGAAACACTTGCGCGTAGTTGCGCTTTCCCCCATGCTGGGTGAGTGACAATTCCAAGAATTTGCATAAACAAGCAGGGAATCCAGATAATGAAAAAAGCGTAGCCGATTGAAATATCAGCTACGCTTGGAAGCGGAAAGTGAGGGATTCAAACCCCCGGTACGGACAAGCCGTACAGCGGATTTCGAGTCCGCCCCATTCGATCACTCTGGCAACTTTCCTTTGATTTGCGTTTCGTTTTCTTGAATGCGGTGCAAATGTAGGACTTTATTTCGATACAACAAAAGTTTATTGCATTTTTTTCAAAAAAAACCGCTGAATGCCCTTTTTAAAAGGATGATGCACTCAGCGGATATTGAAGTCGTCTAAACTTTTCTGACGAAGATTTGATTTGGAGATTTATCTATTCTAAATTCAATCTTCACCTTTCTTCTTGGCCGTTTTTTGACCTTTCATCAGTCGTGTAGCTCGCTACACTCCTTCTTCAAGGCCCAAAAACGCCTCTAAAATTAAAGCAAATCTTGAATTTCATAAAAGTTCAGACGACTTCATTGATTCGTAAAAGAAAAGTATTTATGACCTTTGCTAATTACTTTGCCTTTTTGTAGCGTTTGTTTAGGCCGGCAACTACTTCATTCGTTATGTCGACAGCAGGATCGGCGTAAAGCACATTGTCGCCACTGCGGCTCAGAATGAGTTTGTAGCGTCCATCGCGATTAAACTCTTTCAAGAAATTATCCAAGCTGTCGCGAAGCACCTGCTGATACTGCTGCGTAGCCTTGGCCATTTCGCCTTCAATCTGCATCTGGAAGTTTTGCAGTTGTTGCTGCTGCTTTTGCAGTTTGGCTTGTGCGGCTTCGCCCTGCTGCTGCGAGGTGAAAGCTCCGCTTTGTGCCTTTTTCTGAAAATCAATCATCGCATTCTGCAAAGCCTGTCCTTTAGCGTGGAGTTGCTTTTCGTAACCGGTTTGCTTTGCCTTGAGTGCCGACATCCCTTCCTTACAATATTCGTATTGCGAGGCCAACGTGTCGATATCGACAATAGCCACAGTGTTGGCGGCGTTCACTTCGGTCTGAGCCTTAGGAAGTCCGTTCGACTTGATTTGCTGTGCCGGTTCTTTCTTGTTGCACGATGCCGTGGCTAATGCTGCGGCCAAAATCAGAATGGCCGGTTGGAAGAATCTTTTCATATTATATGTAATACTAATCGTTTTTGCGGGTTTCGTTAATGCGGTGAGGGTTCGCTGCCCGGGCCTGCGCATCCTGCGTCGACACGCAGTGAATGCCGCGCTGACGCATGGCCTTGCTTTGATCGACATGCGTCTTGACAAAGGCGCGACCGAAAAACAGGCGAACAGAAATCAGGGCAAAACAAACGGCCACAATTAAAAGTGTTATGATAAATAGCTTTAACATAGAGTAAATATATAGGAAATCAGTACCTGCTGAAGTAAAATAATGGCTAATCATTTTGCATTGAGCAGGGTTTGATGTATCTTTGCTTTTGCTGTGAGCGGCAATGCAATACAGCTGATTGCTGCTCCGCCTGCAAAATGAGCACGACAAACCCTCGACCCGCACACAAACGGGACAAACGGAAGCTGCATCTGCACAATTTTCTGCTTGCAGGGGTTTACTGTCTGCAAAAATAAGCATTTAAATTTAAAACCAATGAGCAAGAACAATCTTTTACAACCAAGCATCGTTTTCGACTGCTTTGCCGAAGTGAATAAAATTCCCCGTCCTTCGAAAAAGGAGGAAAAAATGATTGCCTTTCTGAAAGCCTTTGGTGAAGGCTTGGGTCTGCCCACGAAAGTGGACGAAACGGGCAACGTGTGCATCAGCAAACCTGCTACTCCGGGCTACGAAAACAGCAAAACAGTGATTCTGCAAAGCCACATGGACATGGTTTGCGAGAAGAACAAGGATAAAGATTTCGACTTCGAAAACGATGCCATCGAAACATACGTCGACGGCGAATGGCTGAAAGCGAACGGCACGACGCTGGGTGCTGACGACGGTATCGGCGTGGCAATGCAAATGGCTGTTCTGAAATCGAACGACATTGAACACGGCCCTATCGAATGTGTGTTTACGCGCGATGAGGAAACAGGACTGACGGGTGCTATGGGCATGAAGAGCGACTTCATGACGGGCGATTACCTGATTAACCTTGACTCGGAAGACGAGGGACAGATTTTCGTTAGTTGCGCAGGCGGTGTACGCACTACGGCTACTTACCCCTTCCCGACGGAGGATATGCCCGAAGGTTACTTTACGTTCCGCGTGGGCGTGAAGGGTTTGACGGGCGGTCACTCGGGCGACGATATCAACAAAAAGCGTGGCAATGCCAATAAGATTCTGGTTCGCTTCCTGAATCAGGAAATGGAAAAGATGGACTTGCGCGTTGTTGACATCCAAAGCGGTGGTTTGCACAACGCTATTCCGCGCGAGGGTTACGCTATCTGCGCTGTTCCGATGAACATGAAGGAACAGGTGCGCGTGGACTTGAACGTATTTACGGCTGAAGTTGAAGAAGAATTGGCTGTGACGGAAAAGGGCATTCTGCTGAGCCTCGACAGCTGCGAACCGGCTGCCAAGGTGATGGAGAAACAGGCTATGCGCAAAATGTTGCTCTCGCTCCATGCTGTATATAATGGGGTGTTTGCCATGAGTCAGGACATCGACTGGCTGGTGGAAACTTCAACCAACCTGGCCAGCATTCACGTTGAGGGCGACAAGGTGGTTGTGACTACAAGCCAGCGTAGTAGCATTGGCAGTGCTTGCCAGCACATGGCTAGCGTGGTACGCGCTGCCTTTGAACTGGGCGGTGCTGAGGTGCTGACCAACGAGGGTTATCCGGGTTGGAAACTGAATCCGAACAGCGAAATTGTGAAAATTGCCAAGGAGAGCTACGTGGAACTGTTCGGCAAGGAACCGAAAATCCTGGCTATCCACGCCGGATTGGAGTGCGGACTTTTCTCTGAAAAATATCCGAAACTCGATATGGTTAGCTTCGGTCCGACGCTTCGCGGTGTGCATTCACCTGACGAGAAGTTGCTCATCCCCACAGTTCAAATGGTGTGGGATCACTTGCTCGACATCCTGAAGCGCGTATAAATCTGATAATTTTTGAACGAGAGGTAAGTACTATGGTTTACTTACCTCTCACTTTTACAATGAACCTTTCACCATAAGTTGATATTGTAAGTAGGTGTTCAAAATTATTTATATAATTCTATCGAAGTATTTTTACTTTGCATGGCATGCTTGCACCATATCTGCCAGCCCTGCACTCTGTCACATAGCCCGCTATGCTCCTGAGTGCATAACAAGCAGCTACGGCACAATCACACCATACAAATGTAAAAATAATTATGAACACCTACTTATTTAATTATCTGCTTATTTCCTATCATTATTTCCGTTTATAAATGATATGCGTCATTTACTCATTTTACTAATCGTTCTGTTTTCGACCTTGATTACAAGCTGCATGAAAGACGAGGAGTACACTACTTCGCCCAACGATGTGCTGTACTTCAGCACCGACACGGTTGCATTCGACACTATCATCAGCGGAAGTGCTACGAATACTTACACTTTTACTGTTTACAACCGCGCAAAGAAAGCACTTCGCATTCCGAAAGTGATGCTTCAGGGCGGCAGTAGTTCACCGTTTGCCGTGAATGTCGACGGTGAACCACTGATTAACGGAGTGGCTGAGGATTTCGAAATCGGCTCGGAGGACAGCATGATTGTTTTTTTGATGGCCAACTTGCCTGAAAGTGAATCAGACGAACCTGTGCCGGCTCAAGACAAACTGGTATTTACCACGGCTGCCGGGGTGAACCAGGAAGTGGTGCTTACGGCCGCAGGACAATCGGTAGTGCCCATTTCGCAACACCGGGTGACGACGGACACTATATGGCAGGCACGAAAACCTTACCGCATTATGGATAGCCTGGTGGTGGAGGAAGGCAAAACACTGACACTGGCTGCCGGAACTCGACTGTACTTTCATGATAAGGCTGAACTGATTGTGAAAGGATGCTTGAAAGTGGAAGGTACGGCTGAAAAACCGGTGGTGCTGCGTGGCGACCGCTTGGGTTACATGTTTGCCGGACAACCTTACGACCGCATCCCGGGACAATGGGGTGGCATCAGACTGACACATACTTCGTACGACAACCACATTAACTTTGCCGATATTCACAGCGGAAACTTTGGTATTCGGGTGGATTCTGCCGACATTTCGCGCAATAAATTGCTGCTTGAAAATTCAATAGTCCACAATACGACACATCATGCGCTGGACATTTATATGGCGCAGGTAAAGGTGGGCAACTCACAAATTACAAATGCGGGGGGCGACTGCTTGCATGTACGCGGAGGCGACGTGTCGCTGACGCATTGCACTATTGCGAGGTTCTTCGTGTTTACTGGGGGACAAGGTACGGCTATAAACTTTGCCAACTATGAGGGTAGTACGCGTTTGCCCTTACAAAACCTGACGCTGCAAAACTGCATCGTGACGGGCTACCTGAGCGACGAAATCATGGGAAGCCCTAATCCGAATTATAAAAAGGATGCGTTTAACTATGCATTCAAAAACTGCCTGGTCAACACGCCTAAGGTGGAGGACAGCGAGGAGAAGAACCCGTTTGTCGGCTGCCAGTGGGACGTTGACGGAAAGGATACGCCAACGGCTGATGACGGTACGCACATCTTGCGTGAAAAGAATTTTACCCCTGAACCAAATCTTGACGATTTAACTTTCAGCTTTGAACTTTCGCCTTTGTCGAAAGCTGTGGGTAAAGCGGATGCAAACATTACGGCTAACACTTACACGCACGACCGATTGGGACGTCCGCGCGGAAATATGCCGGACATGGGATGCTACCAACATACGGTAAAGAAACCCGAAACCGAGCCGAAACAGCATAAATAATTACTGACGCACAGCGAACTTTTACCTAACGAATTGCACCTACTTACATAATAAAGAGGATATGCCAACTGCTACTGGAAAATTTGGAAACCGAAAATACACGAAACAGCCTAACGCCCCCGAAACTGATAGCTACGGACACTTACAACCGCAGGCGGTGGAACTGGAACAGGCTGTTTTGGGTGCGCTCATGATTGAAAAAGATGCTTACTTTCAGGTTAGCGAAATCCTGAGACCTGAAAGTTTTTATGATAAAAGGCATCAAACTATTTTCAATGCCATCAGAAGACTGAACCTTGAGGAACGGCCGGTGGATATTCTGACCGTTACGGAACAGCTGAGAAGCACGAACGAACTGGAAGAGGTGGGCGGACCGTATTACATTACGCAGCTCAGCGGCATGGTGGCTTCGTCGGCACACATCGAATATCATGCGCGTATCATCGCTCAAAAGGCTACGGCACGCGAACTGATTACCTACACGAGCTTTATTCAAACAAAAGCTTTCGATGCTACACAGGATGTCGACGAACTGATGCAAGAAGCTGAAGGTAAACTCTTCGAGCTTTCGCAAACGAACATGAAGAAGGATTACACGCAAATCGACCCGGTGATTCGCGATGCGTACGAAATGCTGCAAAAAGCGGCGGCGCGAACCGACGGTATGAGCGGTATTCCTTCGGGCTTTTACTCGTTGGACAAAATTACCTCGGGATGGCAGAACTCCGACCTCGTCATATTGGCTGCGCGTCCGGCAATGGGTAAAACGGCTTTTGCGCTGAGTATGGCCAAGAACATGGCGGTGGATCAGAAAATTCCTGTGGCGCTGTTCTCGTTGGAAATGTCGAACGTACAGTTGGTTAATCGTTTGATTGTCAATGTGTGCGAAATCAAGGGTGAAACTCTGAAAAGCGGTCAGCTTAAACCCTACGAATGGAGTCAGTTGGACTTCCGCATCAAACAGTTGGTGGGTGCACCGCTCTATGTGGACGATACACCTTCGCTTTCAGTGTTCGAACTGAGAACCAAGGCAAGACGTCTGGTGCGCGAACACGGGGTAAAAGTGCTGATGATCGACTACTTGCAGCTGATGAATGCTTCGGGTATGAGCTTCGGTAGCCGACAGGAAGAGGTGTCGACCATTTCGCGTTCACTTAAGGGCTTGGCGAAGGAGTTGAACATTCCGATTTTGGCTTTGTCGCAGTTGAACCGTGGTGTTGAAAATCGTGAAGGCTCTGACAAACGGCCTCAGCTTTCCGACTTGCGTGAATCGGGTGCCATCGAACAGGACGCGGATATGGTACTTTTCATTCACCGACCGGAATACTATAAAATCTATCAGGATGAATCGGGTAACGACTTGCGCGGTAAAGCGGAAATCATCATTGCCAAGCACCGTAATGGTGCGGTAGGCAACGTGCTGCTTACGTTCCGTGGAGAATTTGCGCGTTTCCAAAATCCTGAGGATGATGCCCTTAAAAATTCATTGGGAAATCCGGCTGACGCTCCGAACGGGAGCAATGGTGGGGCCATCATAAGTTCGCACACTTCGGGCGATGACAGTTTGCCACCAGAGGGACTGACCAACAATTACCCTGCTACCCCACCGCCCTTTGGTTCGGACGATATGCTCATGCCGCCTCCTGATATTTCTGCTCCTCCTTTCTAAAAAAAATGTTGACCACATCATCGACCTGCTACTTTGACTACAGATTATAGTTAAGCTGGTAATGTTTTTACGGCTCAGTAGATTTTTAGTGGGGATAGCCATATAAATTTGCTATGCGGAAAAGGA
>OCHE01001569.1_pt1 | contig 16052 bp, 10 predicted proteins | sample 1538681 | NCBI WGS metagenome assembly OCHE01 (sample SAMN04571717, study PRJEB22368) | human gut metagenome | biome: human gut; material: stool | host: Homo sapiens | place: Luxembourg | collected 2012-08-17
CGGTCTTCGGCATGCTGCAGCCGCGCATGCGATTGCGCCGGATCCATATCCAGCAGATACGTGCGTTCCGGCAGCAGACCGTTCGTGGCCCACATGCTCAGGTTTCGGATTTCCGCGGCCGTCAGCTCGCGGCCGCCCGCCTGGTACGCCAAAGAGGAATCGAGATACCGGTCGGTGATGACCACCGCGCCGCGTTGCAGAGCGGGCAGAATCACTTCCGCGACGTGCTGCGCGCGGTCGGCGGCGAACAACAGCGCCTCCGTACGCGGGGCGATGTCGGCACAATCGTTCTCATCCCCCGTATCCACGCCGTGCAACAGCATTTTGCGAATCGCCACGCCCAATGCGGTGCCGCCCGGCTCGCGCGTGACCACGCATTCGCGGCCCTGAGATTCAACATATGCGCGCAACCGTTCGACCTGCGTGGTCTTGCCCACGCCGTCAACGCCTTCAAACGAGATAAAAGTGCCCTGCATGCCTTTCACTGTACCGTGCGCCCCTGCCGTGCCCGGCCATTCGGCCCACGGCTTGGTGTCGCACGATGCCGATTGTCTTGCGGAACATCAGATCGTGCGACGTTTCGCGCGCCGCATAACGTCAGCGTGCGGGAACGACTTCAGGACGCGCGTAGCCTTCGTTGGCGGTCAGCCAGTCGACGTCAGCCTTCACGGTGGACGCGGTGGAGCCGATCTCCTTCGCTATACGCGTATTCGCCCAACCCTTGTCGGCCAGTTCACGCACCTTGGCACGGCGGTCGGCACGCGCCTGTTCGGTCGCGCTCACCTTCTTCGCGGATTTCGCTCCTTTGGCAGCGCCCTTCTTGGCTCCCTTCGCAGCCGTCTTGCGGCCACGACGCTTCGACGGCCCCTGCGCGCGCTTCTCCGCCAGCAGGCGGAACGCCTCGGCCGGTTCGATCGATTCGGGCGCATACTGCTTCGGCAGTGTACGGTTTGTCTCGCCGTCGGTGATGTACGCGCCGTAGAAGCCGTCCTTGATGGTCACGTGCTTCTGGGTTTCCGGATCGGTGCCCAAGTCGCGCAACGGCGGCTTGGCCGCGCCACGTCCACGACCGCGTCCATACTTCGGCTGCGCGAACAGTTCCTTGGCCTTCTCCAAGTCGACGGTGAAGATCTCGTCTTCGGAAGCCAGCGAACGCGTGTCGGACTTGCCGTCGGCACCGGTCTTGGTCAGGTACGGGCCGTAACGGCCATTGTTGGCCATGACCGTAACCGTTTGCATTTCGCCGGTTTCGGCGTTCGCCTCATCGTAGGAGCCGACTTCGCGCGGCAGGCTCAGCAGTTTCAGCGCGTCTTCCAACGTCAGCGATTCGGGACTCATCGTCTTGAACAGCGACGCCATCTTCGGACGGTCGGAAGCCGCCTTCTTACCGCCGGAACGCTTCGTCTTGCCCGCCTTGCCTGCGGCGGACTCGGCAGCGGTATCGCCGGCATCTTCCGCGCTCGGCATGACCAACGCCACGTACGGGCCGAACCGGCCATTGCGTACCTCGACGGTGCCGCCGGACACCGGGTCCTTGCCCAGTTCACGCGGCCCACCGGAATGGTTTTCAATCAGATCGTGGCCGACCTCGACGGTCAGCTCATCCGGAGCGAGCGTATCCGGCAGCGAGGCGCGCTTCGGATTGCCTTCCGCATCCAGATGCTTCATGTCCTCAAGATACGGGCCATAACGGCCGACGCGCACGTGCAGGCCATCGCCGATATCGATGGTGTTGATCTCACGCGCATCAATCTCGCCAAGCTGCGCCACCTGCTGCTGCAGGCCCTCATGCGCCTCGTCGGCGGACTGGGCCGCGCCATCGCCGGAACCGAAGTAGAAGCGGGTCAGCCACGCCTTGCCGGTCTCATGGCCACCGGCAATCTGGTCGAGGCCGGTTTCCATATCGGCGGTGAACTCGTAATCCACATACTTCGGGAACTTCGTTTCAAGCAGTTTGGTGACGGAGAACGCCAGCCAGGACGGGATCAGCGCACGGCCACGCTCGTACACGTACCCGCGGTCGATGATTGTGGAGATGATGCTCGCATACGTGGACGGACGGCCGATTTCCTTCTGTTCCAACGTTTTGACGAGCGACGCTTCGGTGTAGCGCGCCGGCGGCTGGGTCTCGTGGCCGTCCGCGGCAACGTCCACGGCGGCAAGCTCGTCGCCCGGCTGCATCGGCGGCAGGGAAACGTTGTCATCGGTTTTCTTCGAAGCCTTCGCAGACTTTTCGGCCTTATCGCCAATCTTCACGCCCGCCGCTTCGGCGCTCTTCTTCGCGTCGGCAACGCTACGGCGGCCCTCGCCGGTGGCCTTCATGAAGCCGGGGAATTCGATGACGGTGCCGGACGCCTGGAACATGGCCTCGCCGTCGGATTCGGTCGGCGCGGACAGACGCACGGTGGCGGTGGAACCGGTCGCATCGGCCATCTGGCAGGCCAGCGTGCGCTGCCAGATCAGGGTGTACAGCTTGAGCTGGTCGGCCGGCACTTTGGTGGCGATTTCAGCCGGATCGCGGAAATGCGCGCCCGCCGGTCGGATACATTCATGGGCTTCCTGCGCGCCCGCCGTCTTCGTGGCGTACTGCTTGGGCGCATCGGACAAGTACTTTTCGCCGAAGTGCCGCGACACCGCTTCACGGGCGGCCGCGATCGCCTCCTGCGACAGCGTCACCGAATCGGTACGCATGTACGTGATGAAACCGTTTTCGTACAGGCCCTGCGCGGCACGCATGGTCTGGCGCGAGCTCATGCCAAGGCGATTGCCGGCCGTCTGCTGCAACGTGGACGTGGTGAACGGCGGCACCGGACGGCGACGGTACGGCTTGGTCTCCATCGATGCGACGGTGAACGTCGCATATTCCAGCGATCGCGCGATCGCATTCGCGTGCGTTTCGTCCAGCTGCACGACGTTGTCTTTGACGCCGGCGGCGGTCAGCCGGCCATCATCGCCGAAATCCTTGGAACCGGCCAAACGACGGCCGCCAAGCGACACCATGCGAGAATCGAATGCGACATTGTTGCCGTCGGCGTCGGGCGCTTCCAGCGTGGCGGTGACATCCCAATAAGGGGCACGCACGAACGCCATGCGCTCACGCTCACGTTCCACGATCAGACGGGTGGCCACGGACTGCACGCGGCCCGCGGACAGGCCCGGACCGACCTTGCGCCACAGCACCGGGGACAGCTCATAGCCGTACAGACGGTCCAGAATACGACGGGTTTCCTGGGCGTCCACCATGGCGGCGTCCACATCACGCGTGTTGTTCAGCGACGCCTTGATCGCTTCCGGCGTGATCTCGTGGAACACCATGCGCTTGACGGGCACCTTCGGCTTCAGCGTCTGCACAAGATGCCATGCGATCGCCTCACCTTCGCGATCCTCATCAGTGGCGAGGTAGAGGGTGTCTGCCTTCTTCAGCGCGCTTTTCAGGTCGGCAACGGTTTTCTTCTTGTTGCCGTCCACGATGTAATACGGCTTGAATCCGTCTTCGATATCCACGCCGAACTTGCCGTATTTGGCTTTCTCGGCCGCCGGCACCTGGCTGGGCTGAGCAAGGTCGCGGATATGGCCGACCGATGCCATGACCGTGTATCCGGAGCCCAAGTATCCGCCAATCTTCTTCGCCTTGGTAGGAGACTCCACAATAACGAGCTTGCTGCCGGTAGCCATAGCCACTCCTTATTACTAGTGTTTGCAACGCAATAATACTCACTGAATACGGAGAAATGGCAAACCGCCCGTGTGGCGCATGGACGGCAGCATGCCCGGAACCGGCTGTTTTCAGCGCTTCGGCGGCGCGGGCGGCGCTCCCACCAAACCCAGTTTCGTCAACGGCGAGGCGGTCAGCTGACGCATGGCGAGCGTTATGCCAAGCACCAGCGCGGAATCGGCGGCCGTCAGCAGCGCCGTGGAGGCGCACGCGCCGGCATTCGTCCATTCGGCGCTCATGGCGAGTCCCGGCTGAATCTGCCAGATGATATACGCGCCGTACAGGATGCCCAATACGCCAATCGTCAGCATCACACTGCCGACGATCTGCACGCTTGCCGACGAGACGCGCGTGCCCGGCTCATCCATGCTGCTGGCGAACGTGGTGGCAAGCGCCAGCAACGCCAGTCCGCCGACGATCAGCAGCGCCATAATCACGTCGGTCGGACGATGCCATTGCGCCGCGATCACCGACAATCCGACCAGCACCGTATACGCCCAACCAATCACCGCCACCAGCGCACGCAGCACGCGCGGCACGGCGCACAGCAGCATCACGCTTGCCGCAGCGGCAAGGATGACATGCCCGGAAGGCGCGGAATTATTAGGATTCGATTCCAAATTAATAAGATACGGGCGTGGCAGCAGCGGCTTCAACAGTTCGGCCGCGGCGAAACACAGGCCTCCGAATACAGCGAGCTGCGCGATCGACAGCCACCGTTTGCGCACGATCAGCACGGCAAACGCGATTGCCCCCATGATGACGCTGGTGGTGATGACCACTGCGGAAATGGCGAAGACGTGCACGACCGGCGCCAGCCAACCCGGCAACGCGGCATCGAATTTCGACCAGACGATATCCTCATAGCTTTGGCCGTCCATGGTACGCACGCCAAGCCACCAGACGCCGGCGGAAGCGGCAAGCATCAGCAGACCGAACACCACGCACAGCACGATGCTGGACACGCGCGGATCAGCGGATCCGCCTGAGCCAAGCCTTTGTTGACATCCTGCGGAGAAAGCACCGCCTCGACTTCGCGCATATCAGGGAACGACAACGATTCCAACGGTTCCGCAGGCGTTGCTGCCGTGGGCTGCTGAAGCATGTTCACAGGCTGCTGTGGATCTCGGACAAGTGGCTTGAATTCGTTGGTCATAGTCACCGAGAATACGGCATCGCCCCTACTGTGGGGAACGAATCGGAGAAGATATAGAAAAACCTCCACGCACCCGGAAGAGGCCACTTACCCTTGCTGCATTCCTGCCCTGGGGGAGTTGGGTGACATACCGCCACGCGGAGGCTCTTGCCATATTACACCATGCCCGGACCTCGCCGCACCGACTAGACGCACGGGTACACTTGAGAAGGAATCGCACGCCATCCCTGTGCGTTTGCGTGGCTGCGATAAGCATCGATAACGTTTGGAAGGTTGTTTTCTTATGACTGATGCGGTGGAGTATCCCGATCTGGTGGTCGTGGGCGCGGGCCTGTTCGGCCTGACCGTGGCCCAGCAGGCCGTCGAGCACCTGGGCGTGAGGGTCGAGATCATCGACGTGCGCGACCATATCGGCGGCAACGCGTACAGCTACATGGACGAGGAGACCGGCGCGGAGATCCACAAGTACGGCGCGCACCTGTTCCACACGTCCAACAGGCGCGTGTGGGACTACGTGAACCGTTTCACAAGCTTCACGGACTACGTGCACCGCGTGTACGCCACGCACGACGGCGAGGTGTATCCCCTGCCGATCAACCTCGGGACCATCAACCAGTTCTTCCACGCGAGCTACACGCCGGCCGAGGCGAAGGCCCTGGTCGAACGGCAGGCGGGCGAGCTGGCGGGCACGGATCCGCAGAACCTGAACGACAAGGGCATCAGCCTGATCGGCCGTCCCCTGTACGAGGCGTTCATCAAGAACTACACGGGCAAGCAGTGGCAGACCGATCCGAAGGACCTGCCAGCGGGCATCATCAAGCGCCTGCCGGTGCGCTTCAACTACGACAACCGCTATTTCAAGGACACGTGGGAGGGCCTGCCGGCCGACGGCTACACCGCGTGGATGGAGCGCATGATCGACGACCCGCGCATCCACGTGACCCTGGAGACCGACTTCTTCGACGGGTCCCAGCCGTACAACAAGGCGGCTTTGGCCACGGCCGGCGTGCCGGTGGTGTACACGGGCCCGGTGGACCGCTACTTCGACTACTCGCTGGGCGAGCTCAAGTGGCGCACGGTCGACTTCAAGGAGGTGCGTTACGACGAGGGCGACCATTTCGGCTGCCCGGTGATGAACTTCTCCGACGCGGACGTGCCGTACACGCGCGCGATCGAGTTCAAGAACTTCAATCCGGAGCGCGCCGCCTCGCAGAATCCCGACAGGACCGTGGTGTGGGAGGAGTACAGCCGTTTCGCCGAGCGTGGCGACGAGCCGTACTATCCGATCAACACCGAGGCCGACAAGGCGCTGTACGCGAGGTACGAGGAGCTCGCGAAGGCCGAGCCGAAGACGGTGTTCGGCGGCCGTTTGGGCACGTACAAGTACTACGACATGCACAATGTGATCGACACCGCGTTGACCGCGTACGAGCAGCAGGTCGAACCACTCCTCAAAAAGTGACGCGATATACATTGCGCAATATATGATTCCCGTTCACGCTGCGACAGCGCACGACCATTGGCCGCCACCGCCGCAGCGTTTCCGGGACAACAAAAATCCCTATGGCATTACCCCAGGCCATAGGGATTTTCATTATATGCTGATTCTGCCTACGAATCAGCCGAGTGGGTCGAGGCCTACGAGATGGGTTGTCATTGCCATCGCAAGTCTGCCGTCAGCAACGCACGCTATGCGCGCCACACATCCTTGCCGGCGGCCTTCGCGGCCGCCACATCGGCGTCAAGCTGCTCTTCGGTACCTTCGACATCGCCCTTGATGAATTCCTCCACCAAGCGGCGAGCCTCGCCATCCTCGTGCTGCACGGCCGGAGACTTCATGAAGTAGGAGCTCGGAGCCAGAACCGGACCGGCCAGATGGCGGTCGAGCGCAATCTTCGCCGCGCGCACGGCGTCGATCACAATACCGGCGGAATTCGGGGAATCCCACACCTCAAGCTTGTATTCCAGATTCAGCGGCACATCGCCAAACGTGGTGCCTTCAAGACGCACGAAGGCGAACTTGCGGTCGTCAAGCCAAGCCACGTAATCGGACGGGCCGATATGCACGTTGTGCGGATCCATCTCGTGCGGCACCACGGAAGTGACGGCGCGGGTCTTGGAGATCTTCTTGGATTCCAGGCGGGAACGCTGCAGCATGTTCATGAAGTCCATGTTGCCGCCGACGTTAAGCTGGTACGTACGATCCAGACGCACGCCGCGATCCTCGAACAGACGGGCCAGCACGCGGTGCGTGATGGTGGCGCCGACCTGCGACTTGATATCGTCGCCGACGATCGGCACACCGGCGTCACGGAACTTCTGAGCCCATTCCGGATCGGATGCGATGAACACCGGCAGGCAGTTCACGAACGCACAGCCAGCGTCCATAGCGGCCTGAGCGTAAGCCTTGTCCGCCTTCTCGGAACCAACCGGCAGGTAGGAAACCAGCACGTCGACCTTCTTGTCACGCAGCACCTGCGCCACATCCACCGGCTCGGCGTCCGACTCCGTAATCATCTGACGGTAGTACTCGCCCAAACCGTCGTTGGTCGGGCCACGCAGCACCTCCACACCCAGATTCGGCACGTCCGCGAACTTGATGGTGTTGTTCTGGGAGGCTCCGATCGCCTCGGACAGGTCCTTGCCCACCTTCAGCGCATCGACGTCGAACGCGGTGACGAATTCGATGTCACGCACGCGGTAGCCACCGAAATTGTTGTGCATCAGGCCGGGAATCTTATCCTCGTCCTTGGTGTCCTTGTAATACTCAACGCCCTGCACCAGCGACGAGGCGCAATTGCCCACGCCGGCGATAGCCACTCGAATGCTCATCTGAAAACGACTCCTCTGTTATGCATTTCGCAGGTATACCAATCCCCAAGCATACCCACAACCGCATTGTAAACTGAAAAATCACTGAAAAACGGCCATATTACGGCAGTCGTCAACAGATTGTCGATTTGTAAAAAAGCTGCGCAAAAACATGTTTTTCCAGTCGGACAGCACCATCTACACCCTTGTTTTTCAGGTCGTTCGGCTACGGTGGAAACCATGGTTTCACGAACACGAAGTGTCAGCTCACGCTCAAAAAGCGCCCGCAGCGGCAGCGCAACGTCCACGACGCCACGGGTGGGCACCACCTACGGGGTCCATGGAGAAGTGCTGAGCAAGCCGCCCCAGGGGCCGAAGCACACTTCGCATCGCGCACCCAAAAAGACCAGAAAACACAAGCATCTCGTGCTCAAATGGGTGCTCGGCATCTTCGCGGCGCTCATCGCGGCAGGTATCGGCCTGTTCGCCTACATGTACATCACCACGGAAATCCCGCAGCCGGAAAAGTTCGCGCTGGCCGAAAAGACGACCGTGTATTACAACGACGGCACCACGCCGATCGGCAGCTATGCGGAGCAGAATCGCGAAATCATCAGCTGCGCAGACCTGCCCGACTACGTCGGCAACGCGATTGTGGCTTCGGAAGACCGCTCCTTCTATACCAATAAGGGCATCGATCCGATCGGCATCGCACGCGCGTTCTACAACAACCTGACCACCGGTAGCAGGCAGGGCGGTTCCACCATCACCCAGCAGTATGCGGAACGCTATTATCTGGGCGAAACCACCTCGTACGTGGGCAAACTGCGTGAGGCGTTCCTGGCGGTCAAAATCGCCCAAGCACAGGACAAGAGCCAGGTGTTGTGCAACTACATGAACACCATCTATCTCGGCCGTGGCGCATACGGCATCCAGGCAGCGGCCAAAGCGTACTTCGGCAAGGACGCGAAGGATCTGACGCTCTCCGAAGCGGCCATGCTTGCCGGCATCATTCCCGCGCCGAGCGTATGGACCCCCGACGTGAATCCCAAGCAGGCTGAAAAACGTTACAAGCGCGTGCTGAACATCATGGACGAAGACGGCTACATCACGCCGGACGAGAAGAAAGCCGCGAAATTCCCGCAAACCATCGAAATCCAACAGAACAACCAGATGTCCGGACCGAACGGATACCTGCTGACGATGGTGCAGAACGAACTCGTCAACACCAAGGCGTTCAGCAAGCAGGACCTGGAAACCGGCGGCTACAAAATCGTCACCACCATTGACAAATCGAAGCAGGACCTGATGTTCTCCACCATCAGTCCCTCCCAAAACGGCATGCAAGGCATCGTGCCCGACGGCATGCAGTTCGGCGCGCTGTCGGTGAACCCCAAGGACGGTTCCATCATCTCGCTGTACGCAGGAGACGACTACCTGACCAAGCAGCTCAACAACGTCACCCAGGCAACGTACGAAGTCGGCTCCACCATGAAGCCGTTCGCATTGCTGGCCGCCGTCAACGAAGGCGTCAGCCTCAACACGTACTTCAACGGCAACTCGTACCGGACGTTCCCGGGCATCACCGAAACGGTGAGCAACTACGGCGGCGAGAATCTGGGATACGTGAACCTGTACACGGCGACGGAACAATCCTCGAACACCGTGTACATGGATCTGCAAACCAAGCTCGGCGCGCAGAAAATCGCCGAAACCGCACGGCAGGCCGGCGTTGACGATTCGTCTTTGGATGGTTCCAACCCGTTCACCGTGCTCGGCAACAACGGACTGACCCTCAAGGGCATGACGCAGGGATACGCCACACTGGCCAACCAAGGCAACAAGCCGACGCTGCATATCGTTGCCCAAGTGCAGACGGCGAACGGCACCGACCTGTACAACGCGCCGACCTCGGCGGAGCAGACGTTCGAAGCGAACAACGCGAATCTCGTGACGAAGGCGCTTACCGGCGTGGTCCAGCGAGGCACCGCCACCGAGGCGCGTGCCACTGGGCACACCATTGCCGGCAAGTCAGGCACCGCAAACGATTCCAACGCAGCGAGCTTCATCGGCTACACGCCGTCCATGCTGACTTCTGTGGCGATGTGGTATCCGGACGACAACGGCAACCCGCAGGAGATTCCCGCATTCGGCAGCTGGACCGGCGGCAGCGATTACCCCGTGCATCTCTTCACCGAATACATGAAGCAGGCCCTTGCCGACACTCCGAACGAAACGTTCCCCGACGCCACCGATAACGGCAAGGTCGGCGGACCGGACGGTACGTGGGGCACCGGCGCGCAGAAGACCTGGACTAGAAAGCAGCAGACCACCGTGACTCCGCGCACCGAGGAGAACACCCAACAGACCACGCCGAATCAGACCGAGGAAACGCAGAATACCGGTCAGGGCGGTGGCGACGGCGGTAATAGTGGCGGTATCCCCGCTAACGGCGACGGTAACGACACCAACGGTGGCAATGGCGGAGGAACCAATGGCGATAATCCCGGTGATAACGGCGCCAATGGCGATACATCGCAGCAATAGCAGTCGCTGACTGCGATTGCCGTCGCGGTCAGCGAACACGCAAAGGGGGCTTCCCGGTTATTCCGGGAAGCCCCCTTGGTTTTGCCGCGTGCACACGCGGGCGCACGGTCGTCAACGTCGTTCGTCAGAATGCATGCACATGCTGGGCGAGACGGTCGTATTCGGCGCGTGTCAGCGAGGCGACGCCACCATGTTTCGTATGCGCGGTGAGGAAGTAATCGTCCGCCTGCAACGGAACCCAGCCCTGATCGAGATCGCGGCTGACCATCGGACGGTATCCGATCGACGGAATCACGTCCACGAACAAGTACCATTCGTCGTCCGGTCCACCGTTGTTGTGGTGGTTGGCGAACACCGCAGGACCTTCCACGCCGCCGGGGTTGCCGTCCGGCACGTAGCCTGCGCCAATCCGGTCCTGCACCTTGGTCCAGACCGTCCCCGGCTCCCACCAGCGCTTCGCGTCGGTGCGGTCCATCCAGATGCCGGTGCCATGCGCGTTGTCCTTGGTGATGCGGTACGTGCGTACACTGCCGTCCGGCAACGGACGTTGGATCATCGTGGTGTCGATGGCGTCGCCGTGGTTGTCAATGAACACGCCACCATATTCGAATGTGTCCTGCGTGAAATCGGTGGTGGCGCCCCACAGCACGGTGCAGTAGACGTTCTTGTCGTCGTGCGTCCTATCCTCGTCGTCGAACACGGTGCTGGACCAGTACATGACGAATGCGCCGCGACCGCCATGATGGCCTTGCGGATAGTAGTCCGGCACCCAAAGGCATTCGCAGGCCCAGGCCATGCCGAGCTCCAGATGGGAGCCGCCCGGCTTGCGGGACACGTCAAGCATGCGCGGCTCGCTCCAATGGAGCAGATCGTCGGATTCCCAGATGATGAGATTCGTGCTGGCGTGGTGGCTCCACTCGTACCAGCCGCCGCCGTCGCCTCCGAACACACGCAGATCGGTGGCGATGATATACCACGTGCCGGTGTCGGGATTGCGGATGATATGCGGATCGCGCACGCCTGTGGTACCGAGATGCGAAGCCAGCACAGGCTTTCCATCGTTGAGCGGCACCCAACGGTGCGGATTGTCTCCATCGGATATATCCATGTAAATCTTCTCGGCGTAGCCGTCCGGATCCTCGATGAAGTGGACGAGCAGGTAACCGTAGTCGTCGGTTGTGTCGGTCATGGTCCCACCTTGTGGTTGTGAATGAATGAATTGGATAAGTGAATTGCGTGTTCGATAACGTACCGCGTCAATATGCGCGGATACGAAGAAAGCCGCCGCCACGAGAGCGACAGCTTTCTTCGGGAAGGAGGATTAGCCCTGATGCGTGCGGGCCCATGTGCGGATCACATCCTGCTGCGCCGCGATGGCCTTGTTGCGGGCCAGATAGATGACCAAGGTGATGGAATACAGTGCAAGGCCGATGAGGTCCATCGTGCCCAGGGAGAAGACCACCACGATTGCCAGCCAGATGATCACCCACCGGCTGGTGGTGCCGGGAGCGAGACACCGCATGGACATGATGAAGCTGACGATGCCGATAATCAGCACCAGCAGCGCGTAGATGCCCACCACCGTCGAGGCGTTGTCCACCGCGGAATAGTCCGTTTTCAGCAAACCGTTATGTTCCAGCAGATCGTAGGCTTGGCCTTTGAACCAGCTGGTGAACATGAACAGTGTGATGGACGCCATGATCACGTTGTAGGCGGCGGCGATGGTCATCAGCACTCGTTCCGCCTTGCGAGCCAATGGTGCCGGCGGCTGCATGGTGTTGCCTTGCGGATTCATATCGGTCCTTTCCGTGGTGTGGCCTCATCCGATGTGCGATGCGCAGCTCGGGAAAGATAAAATCACAGGCCCGTCCGTTTGGGGACGGACCTGTGCATTATCTCACTCGGCCGGTATCAGCCCTTGAGGCCGGAGGTGATGTTCAGGGACTGCAGGAAGTACTTCTGCGCGAACAGGAACAGCAGCAGGGTCGGGATGATGGCCATGCAGGTGGCCGCCATCAGGGAGCCCATCTGGTTGTACTGGCCCATCTGGTTGCTCAGCAGCTGCAGACCAGCGGTGACCGGCATCTTGTTGATGTCGTTGAACACCAAGGTCGGCCACAGGAAGTCGTTCCAAGCGCCGGTGAAGCTGAACAGGAAGATGACGATCAGAATCGGGCGGATGGCCGGCAGCATGATGCGGGTGAAGATCTGGAAATCAGTGGCGCCGTCGATTTCGGCCGCCTCGTCCAGTTCCTTCGGGATGCCCTTCATGAAGTTGCGCACCAGGAAGATGTTCGCCACGTTGCCCAGGCCAGGGATGATGCAGGCCCAGTAGGTGTTGACCCAGCCGAGGGAGGCGATGATGCGGTACTGCGGGATCATGTTGACCACGGCAGGGAACATCGAGATGAGCAGCAGGACGAAGAACAGCGTATCGCGGTACTTGAAGTTCAGACGGGAATAGCCGAAGCCTGCGAGCGCGACGATGCACACGGACAGCACTGCGAACACGGTCGAGATAATCAGCGAGTTGCCCAGCCAGTTCAGGACCGGGTAGCTGGCGGATGCCTCGATCAGCGTCATGTAGTTGTCAAGCACCCACTTCGCGGGCAGGAAGTTGAACGCGTTGGAGGTGAATTCGGCCACCGACTTGAACGAAGTCGTCACGGTGTAGATCACCGGAAGCAGCCAGACGACTGCCAGCACGACGAGCACCACATAGACGGCGATCAGCGACGGGGAGACCTTTTTGGTTTTGTTTTCAGGAATTGCCGCGCTTGCGACATTGACTGTGGTTGCAGCGGACATCTTCAGTCCTCCTTATTCATGAAGATCAGCTGGATCGCGGCGATGGCCATCAGGATGATGCCCAGCAGCAATGCCATTGCGGAAGCCATGCCGGCGGCCGCAGGGCCGGCGGGGAACGCGAGGTTCCTGATATCCATCAGCAGCACCTGGGTCTGGTAGTTCGGTCCGCCGTTGGTCAGCATGACCGGCTGGCCCCACACGTTGAAGGCGCCCGGCAGGGTGATGGAGAAGAAGATCCTGACCGGACCGGCTCCGTCGACCTTCGCGGCTTCGTAGAGGCTCTCGTCCACGCCGGAGAGCGCGGAACGGTAGATGACGAGGTTGCCGCCGATACCGGCCCACAGCACGAGTACGAAGATGGTGATCCATGCGTACGGGTTCTTGCCGAGCCAGTTGATGTCGGTGTGGAAGGTGGTGTTCAGCAGACCGAACTGGGAGTTGAAGACCATACGCCAGACCAGTGCACCGGCGGCGATGGAGATCAAACCTGGGATGTAGAAGATCGCCTGGAACAGACCAGCGCCCTTGAGTCCCTTCTTGCTGAGCGCCACGGCGAGCAGCAGCGGCACGATGATGGTCAGCGGCACGCTGACCAGCACGAAGAGCAGAGTGTGGCCGAGATCACGCCAGAAGATCGAGTAGAAATAGGTGCTGGGGTCGAAGATCTTCGCGAAGTTCTGCAGGCCGACGAACTTCGGCGCACCGACCATGTTCCAGCGGGTGAACGCCAGTCCAATGCCGAAGATAATCGGGATGATGCCGAAGACGGCGAAGATGATGAAGTGCGGAGCGATGTACGGCAGCGCGTGCCAGATGGAGTTCTTGCGCTTCATGGATGATTTTGCGGATCCGATCGTAGATGTCTTGCTCATCACGATTCCTCCTGAATCTCGATTTGGCCCTGGGCCATGAGGTCGAGGGTCTTCAGACCTTCTTCAAGACCAACATTGCCGTAGACGATGTCGTTGTATGTGCCCCAACCAGCGGTCGCATAGCCTCCGTAGAGGTAGTTGGAGGTCTTGATGTAGTCGCGTTCCTTCTTGCTGTTGGTGAAGGACGCCTGGATCAGCTTCTGGTACTCCGGGTTGTTCAGATCGCGGTATGCCGGCGAGATGGAACCGACCTCAGACCAATCCATCCAGTGCTCGTACACGTACTTGACGAAGTCGGCGGCGGCTGCGGATTTCGCCGCGGAGCGGTGCGGATCCTTCAACTGCATCCAGTTGCACTGGTAGAAGAAGTTCACCGGATTGTCGGCGCTGTACTGCAGGGTGTTGGCTTCCGCGATCTTGTCGGCGCCCAAGGTGTTGGACATATTGCCCTGCGCCCACGTGCCAAGCTGCGCGAACACGGCCTTGCCGGAACCGAACGCCTGCTCGCCGTCGACGTCCATCGGGGCGATCACACCGGCGTCGTACGCTTCCTTGAGCTTCTCCATGGGCTTGCGCCACACGTCCTTGGTCAGGTCGTCCATATCGTTCTCAAGCGTGCCGCCCGCGCCGTACAGCAGGGACATGAAGGCCCACGGCAGATTGCCGTAAGTCAGCGCGTAGGTGCCCTTGGGTAGCTTGCCCTTGAGGTCCTTGATCTCGTCGATGGTGACGAATCCGTCGTCGAGGATGTACTGCAGGTTGTACTTCTTGACCAGGTCCTTGTTGTAGTAGATGGCCATCTGGTACAGATACAGCGGAATGCCGTAGGCCTTGCCATTGACGGTGACGCCCTTCCAAGTGGCGGGCAGGAAGCTGCTCTCCTTGAGGTCCGGGGCGACCTTCTGCCAATCGTCCATGGTGTCGAGCAGACCTTGGGACTGCAGAACGGCGGTCTGGAACTGGTCGCCGATGATGATGTCGGGGATGTTCTTGCCGGTCTGCATCACGGAATAGATCTTCGTGGTCAGATCGCCGCCGTTCATCGGCTGGAAAACGACCTTGTAATCGCTCTGGGCGTTGTATTCCTTGACGATGCGCTGCATTGCAGGACCGTCATCGCCCACCAGATTGTTCCAGAAGTAAATGGTCTTGCTTTCACCCGAAGAGGCACCACAGCCTCCGGCGGCAAGCACAAGTCCAAGTGACGCACACACGGCTACGGCAGCCTTGGCAAAGCGCCGCAACCCGGTAAGATGCCTGGATGTAGACATTGTTTCCTTCCTTTTCCTCAACGGACCATCGCTGGACCGCTCCTCGTTGCAATCCGAATGGGAAGAATCCTTTTCGATTGAGCCTCCCTGCTCATTTGCAACGTTGTAATTTTGATTATACAGCTATTTTCATCGTTGTACAAACGGTAACACGCCGACGACAACAGCCAGCTTTATGGATGGGGTTATAGACGAGGTGACCCCTCCGGCCACGCCCCTCAGTGGCCTACGGCCGGAGTTCCCGCAAGCGGGCCACCATCAGCAGGCAGCACGTCCGTAGTGGTCGGAGTCCATAGATTATCAGGTTCCGGCACGCCGAAATCCGGACCGTCGGCGGTCCACTTGACCACACCGACGCGCGCGTGGCGATTCGGGTCGAACAGCGGATCGCCCTTAATTTCCGTGTAGTTGCGGCAGTGGTAAATCATCAGGTCCTCGGTGCCGTCCTCGGACTTGGTGAATGAATTGTGGCCCGGACCATACTGACCATTCTCGGCGCAGGTCTTAAACACCGGCACCGGGCTCTTAGTCCAGGAGGCCTTGTCCAGCAGATCGCTGCCGCGCTCGGCGGTCAACAGCCCCACGGCGTACGGAACTCCGGTGCCGGAGGCGGAATACGTGATGTAGATCTTGTTCTCATGGAACAGGAAGGCCGGTCCTTCGTTGACCAGGAAGTCGATGCATTCCCAGTCGTATTCCGGCTTGGTCAGCATGACGGGCTCGCTGCCCAGCGTCCACGGATTGGCCATCTTGGCGATATACAGATTGGAGTTGCCTTCGATGGCGGGATCCTTCTGCGCCCATACCAAGTACTGCACGCCATCGATCACCTCGGTGGTGGCGTCAAGTGCGAAGGAGTCGATCGGGGTGAT
>OCHE01001601.1_pt1 | contig 15742 bp, 9 predicted proteins | sample 1538681 | NCBI WGS metagenome assembly OCHE01 (sample SAMN04571717, study PRJEB22368) | human gut metagenome | biome: human gut; material: stool | host: Homo sapiens | place: Luxembourg | collected 2012-08-17
GTAGCCAAGTCTGGAAGGGATAAACGCTGAAGGCATCTAAGCGTGAAGCCCCCCTCAAGATGAGATATCCCATTCGAAAGAAGTAAGACCCCTTGAAGACGACGAGGTAGATAGGGCAGAGGTGGAAGTGCAGTAATGTATGGAGCTGACTGCTACTAATAGGTCGAAGGCTTAACCAAGCACGAGAGTGTGAGGTTCAGGATAGAAGAAAAAGATGTAAGATTTATGGTCTGTATGCGGTTTTGAAGGTATATGAACGGGTTCCGTAAATAATCAGAAATGGTTATTTACGGTTTTTTTATTTATTTTCAAATGTTTTTTAAATATAAACAGCTTTCTAAGAAATTTTATACACAAATGTTGAAAAATTATGCTGTATATAATAAAATGATGCAGTGTCAAAAAGTCTTATCTTAGTTGCAAGATAAGGCATGGGCACAACATAGAAATTGTGTTATGATATATATTACAGTTTACAGACAAGATATTTGACAAATTTAGAATGTAAATGACAGAAAGGGAAAAACATGGCAGAAGAAATAAGACAGGAAATTCAGAAATCCGCACAGGAGGCAGATCTGGTATTGGTGGGAATCGGAACAGAATTCAGTAAAAAAAATGCCAGGAAAGAAGAGATCATGGAAGCTTACCGGAAACTGGCGGATCTTTTAAAAGGAAAAAATTATTTTTTACTGACGGTAAACACGGATGATCTGATTTTTGAATCAGCAATCGATTCGGAACGTATCGTAGCACCATGCGGCAGCGACAAGACCGGCAATGTGGTGACAAACGATGACTACGATGAGTCCTGGTATATGCCGCAGTGGGAGAAATATACGAAGTGGCTCCAGGGAACCGTAAATAAAAAGGTATGTGTTTTGGAGCTTGGTGTTGGTTTTGAATATCCGACGGTGATCCGTTTTGCTTTTGAGAAGATTGTATATTTTAATCAGAAATGTCATATGTACCGTATTCATGAGAAATTTGCACAACTGACTCCGGAAATCAAGGATCGAACAACGGCAGTAAAAGAAAATGCAGTAAAGCTTTTGCTTGAGGATGGAGCAGATGTCAGATAATCATCGACAGGATTTTGCAAATATGATATGATGATGTGGGAGAGAATTGCGTAGCAATGAGTGACAGAATTTACTTGTAACACTTATATCATATGATAGGTATAAATATATATCCTCTGGCAGATTGCAGAGGTATTCTTGAATTTGAAAGGTGATAAGAAGCGATGATAGCGATTATTGATTACGATGCCGGTAACCTGAAAAGTGTGGAAAAAGCTTTGCAGAGTATTGGTGAAGATACGATCGTTTCCAGAGACAGGGAAGAGATACTGAGAGCAGATAAAGTGATCCTTCCGGGCGTAGGATCATTTGGTGATGCCATGCAGAAGCTCAGAGATTATAAACTGGACGAAGTGATAAAAGAAGTAACCGAAAGCGGAAAGCCATTTCTTGGTATCTGTCTTGGATTGCAGCTTCTGTTTGAGAGAAGTGAAGAAACACCTAGTATAGAGGGACTTGGTATTTTAAAAGGCGAAATTTTGAGAATCCCAGATCATGAAGGGCTGAAGATTCCGCATATGGGATGGAATTCTCTGGAGCTTATCAATCAGGGCAGACTGTTTCAGAATCTTCCGGCAGATCCGTATGTCTATTTCGTGCACTCTTATTATCTGAAAGCAGAGGAGACGGAGATCGTAAAGGCGACTACCTGGTACAGCACCACGATCCATGCATCGGTAGAAAAGGGAAATATTTTTGCATGTCAGTTCCATCCGGAGAAGAGCAGTGATGTCGGACTGCAGATCCTGCGGAATTTCGCAGCGATCGGAAAGGAGGAAAACGGATATGTTTACGAAAAGAATCATTCCATGTCTGGATGTTCATAACGGCCGCGTGGTAAAAGGTGTGAATTTTGTGAATCTGCGGGATGCCGGGGATCCGGTGGAGATTGCGGCAGCTTATGATAAGGCCGGAGCCGATGAACTGGTATTTCTGGATATCACAGCCTCTTCGGATGCCAGAAATACGGTTGTTGATATGGTACGAAAAGTAGCTGAGAAAGTATTTATTCCATTTACCGTCGGCGGAGGCATCCGAACCGTAGAAGATTTTAAGGTGCTTCTGCGTGAAGGGGCAGACAAGATTTCCATCAATTCTTCGGCGATCAATACACCGGAACTGATCAGTCAGGCGGCAGATAAATTTGGCAGCCAGTGTGTAGTTGTAGCGATTGATGCAAGAAGAAGAGAAGACGGAAGTGGTTGGAATATCTACAAAAACGGCGGCAGGATCGATGTCGGTATCGATGCGGTAGAATGGGCAATGAAAGTGGATAAATTGGGTGCAGGAGAAATTCTTCTGACCAGTATGGACTGCGATGGAACAAAAGCAGGTTACGATCTGGAACTGACCAGAACAATTGCAGAAAATGTTTCCATACCGGTGATTGCGTCCGGAGGAGCCGGCACGATGGAGCATTTTTATGATGCACTGACGGAAGGAAAAGCAGATGCAGCTCTTGCAGCGTCTCTCTTCCATTATAAGGAGCTGGAAATCCGTCAGGTAAAAGAATATCTGCGAGATCGGAAGGTACCGGTAAGACTGTAAGAGAAGTATCATCAGAAAAATATAGCAGTAAAATGCTAGGATAAGGAGGCAAAATTATGGCACCGATCAGTAATGACTGGCTGGAACCGCTGAAACCGGAGTTCCGTAAGCCATATTATGCAAAATTATATAAAACAGTGATGGATGAATATCATACGAGAAGAATTTATCCTCCGGCAGATGATATTTTTAATGCATTTGCCTTAACACCACTTAAGGATGTCAAAGTTGTAATTTTAGGGCAGGACCCTTACCATGGGGATGGACAGGCACATGGACTTTGTTTTTCGGTGAAACCAGATGTAGAGATACCGCCGTCTCTTGTAAATATTTATAAAGAACTGCACGATGACTGTGGCTGTTATATCCCGGATAATGGGTATCTGACGAAATGGGCGAAACAGGGCGTATTGCTGCTGAACACGGTTCTGACCGTGCGTGCACATCAGGCAAATTCCCACAGGGGGATTGGATGGGAAGAATTTACCGATGCAGCAATCCGCATCCTGGATCAGCAGGATCGTCCAATGGTATTTCTGCTGTGGGGCAGACCGGCTCAGATGAAAAAATCCATGCTGCACAGAAATCCGAAGCATCTGATCCTGGAAGCACCGCATCCAAGTCCGCTTTCAGCATATCGCGGATTTTTTGGCTGCAAACATTTCAGCCAGACAAATGAATTTTTAAAAGCAAACGGTCTAGAGCCAATCGACTGGCAAATCGAGAACCGTGCGGAGCAAAAGACAGAAGAATAAGCAGAATCGTTTGAAGTGACCAGACTTCATAGAGCGTATAAAGAGTATCAGAATACAAAAAAGCAGAGTACATGATTTTGTTATCATAGTGGCTCTGCTTTTTTATACTCTGGCATTTTGTTATTTTTTCAGGTTTTTATTTGCTGTGGAGAGCATCAGTTTGATTCGGTTCAGCTGATTTACTTCACTGGCACCTGGATCGTAGTCGATGGCAACGATATTGGACATCGGATACTGGTGACGCAGTTCTTTGATGACACCTTTGCCGACTACGTGGTTCGGCAGGCATCCAAATGGCTGTGTGCAGACGATGTTGTTGACACCGCTGTGGATCAGCTCTAACATCTCTCCGGTCAGGAACCAGCCTTCACCGGTCTGATTTCCGTTGGAAACGATCGGTTTTGCATAACCAGCCAGATCCTGGATATGTGCAGGTGGATCAAAATGTTTGCTTGCTGCAAAAGCTCTGGCAGCCGGTTTGCGGAAATATTCTAACAGAGCGATACCGGCATTTCCAATGGTTGCGGAAGATTTCTTCATGCCAAGATTTTCTGCTTTAAAGTTCGTGTTGTAGAAACAGTAGAGCAAAAAGTCGATCAGATCCGGCATCACCGCTTCAGCCCCTTCGGATTCCAGCAGATCTACCAGATGATTGTTGGCAGCCGGCAGGAATTTTACCAGAATTTCTCCTACAATGCCGACGCGAGGTTTTTTCTCATCTGTAATCGGCAGGTTATCGAAGTCATGGATAATATCACGGCACAGCTTTTTGAACTGTCCCATAGTCGGATGCTTGGAAGAGACAAAATCTTTGCAGACTTTTTCCCATTTTTCATGCATGGCATTTGCGGAACCTTTGACTTTTTCATAAGGACGCATACGGTAGAGACAACGCATGAAAATATCGCCGAAGATCGCACCGTACAGACCACGCATCACAAGACTGTAGCTGATTTTAAATCCCGGATTTTTCTCAAGACCGCTCAAATTGATGGAGATGACAGGGATCTGTTCCATGTCTGCCTTTTTCAGTGCACGGCGGATAAAGCCGATATAATTGCTGGCACGGCAGCCGCCGCCTGTCTGGGAAATCAGAACGGCAGTCTTATTTAAGTCATATTTACCGGACAACAAGCTGTCCATAATCTGGCCGACAACGATCAGAGAAGGATAGCAAGCATCGTTGTTGACATATTTCAGTCCCATATCCACAGCCTGACGGTCATCGTTCTGCATGACAACGAGGTTGTAACCGGCTGCACGGAATGCAGATTCCAGGATGTTAAAGTGGATCGGAGACATCTGCGGGCAGAGGATTGTGTAGTCTTTTCGCATTTCTTCGGTAAATACAACACGGTCGAAATTGGAAGCGACGATCTCACGTGGCAGATTCTGTTCTCTGCGGATACGCAGGGCAGCAATCAAGGAACGTACACGGATACGGGCAGCTCCTAAGTTGTTTACTTCATCAATCTTCAGACAGGTATAGATCTTGCCGGAGTTTGAAAGGATATCGTTGACACAGTCTGTAGTAACGGCATCCAGTCCGCATCCGAAAGAGTTCAGCTGGATCAGGTCAAGATCATCTCTTGTCTTGACAAAGTTGGCTGCGGCATACAGACGGCTGTGGTACATCCACTGATCCATAACGATCAGAGGGCGTTCCGGCAGATTGCGGTTGGATACAGAATCTTCGGTCAGAACAGCCAGACCGTAAGAATTGATCAGTTCCGGGATGCCGTGGTTGATCTCAGAATCGATGTGGTACGGGCGGCCTGCAAGCACAATGCCGTGGCGGCCGTTTTCTTCCATCCATTTTAAAGTTTCTTCGCCTTTGTCGTACATCGCCTGCCTTGTGCGGGCAAGTTCCTGCCATCCAGTCTTTACAGCGGCACGGACTTCCTCTTTTGGAATGTCAGGGAAGGCTTTGATCATCTGTTTGCAGATGGTATCTTCACTGGCAAAAGAGAGGAACGGATTTTCAAAACGGATCGAGCCGTCTTTTAACTCATCAATATTATTTTTGATATTTTCCGCATAGGATGTTACGATCGGACAGTTGTAATGGTTGTTAGAGTCCGGGAATTCATTTCGCTCATATGGAATACACGGGTAGAAAATGAAAGGAACTCCCTGTTTGATCAGCCAGGTTACATGTCCGTGGGCAAGCTTTGCTGGGTAGCATTCGGATTCGCTTGGGATGGACTCGATGCCAAGCTCATATATCTTTCTGGTGGATGGCGGAGAAAGTACCACGCGATATTTCAGAGCCGTGAAAAATTCAAACCAGAATGGATAATTTTCGTACATATTGAGGACACGCGGGATGCCGACGGTACCTCTTACTGCTTCATCTGCCTCCAGTGGTTTGCGGTCAAACAGAAGCTTGTTCTTATATTCGAACAGGTTCGGGATTTTCTCTTTATTTCGCTCTTTTCCGATACCACGCTCACAGCGGTTTCCGGTCACAAACTGACGGCCCCCGGTAAAACGGTTGATGGTCAGGCGGCACTGGTTGGTACAGCCTTTGCATTTTGCCATGGTGGTCGTGAACTGCAGATGATTGATCTTGTCGATGGAGAGCATGGTGGTCTCTACACCGTCCTGATAACGCTCACGGGCGATCAGTGCAGCACCGAAAGCACCCATGATACCGGCGATATCCGGGCGGATTGCTTCACATCCGGCAATCTTTTCGAAACTGCGAAGAACGGCATCGTTGTAGAACGTACCGCCCTGCACAACGATGTGTTTGCCAAGCTCAGAAGCATCGGAAACTTTGATTACTTTATAAAGAGCATTTTTGATAACCGAATAAGCAAGCCCGGCAGAAATATCAGCGACTTCTGCCCCTTCTTTCTGAGCCTGTTTTACCTTTGAGTTCATAAATACGGTGCAACGGGTACCAAGGTCGATCGGGTTCTTGGCAAAAAGAGCGGCTTTTGCAAAATCCTGTACACTGTAATTCAGAGATTTGGCAAACGTTTCGATAAAAGAACCGCATCCGGAAGAACATGCTTCGTTCAGCTGTACACTGTCGACGGTCTGATTTTTGATCTTGATACATTTCATATCCTGACCACCGATATCCAGGATGCAGTCTACATCCGGATCAAAGAATGCAGCGGCATAATAATGAGATACCGTTTCTACTTCGCCCTCGTCGAGCAGGAGAGCGGCCTTGATCAGTGCCTCGCCGTAACCGGTTGAACAGGAACGGACGATCTTGGCAGTGTCAGGCAGCTTTTTGTAAATATCCTGGATTGCACGAATCGTAGTCTTTAACGGGCTGCCGTTGTTGTTACTGTAGAAAGAATAAAGCAGAGCACCGTCTTCTCCGACCAGAGCAGCTTTTGTCGTGGTAGATCCGGCATCAATACCAAGATAGCAGTTTCCTTCGTACGTTTCCAGATCGCCGGTCATAACGTTATACTGACTCTGACGTTCCGAAAATTCCTCATATTCTTCTTTGGAGGCAAACAAAGGATCCATACGGGCAACCTCAAATTCCATGTGGATGGTGCCGGAAAGTTTCTGGATCAGTGCAGAAAGGGATGTTATAACATCCTCCTTATAATTAAGGGCTGAACCGATTGCAGCAAACAGGTGAGAATTTTCCGGTGTGATCGCATGTTCGTCATCCAGCTTCAGGGTGCGGATGAAAGCAGTTTTCAGCTCTGTTAAAAAATGAAGCGGTCCGCCTAAAAATGCCACATGTCCGCGAATCGGTTTTCCGCAGGCAAGACCACTGATCGTCTGGTTTACAACGGCCTGGAAAATAGAAGCCGACAGGTCTTCTTTCGTAGCCCCTTCGTTGATCAGAGGCTGAATATCTGTCTTAGCAAATACACCGCAGCGGGCGGCGATTGGATACAGAGCTTTATAATTTTTTGCATAGTCATTCAGCCCAGAAGCGTCGGTCTGCAGAAGCGAAGCCATCTGATCGATAAAGGATCCGGTTCCGCCGGCACAGATACCATTCATACGCTGCTCTACATTTCCACCTTCAAAATAAATAATTTTTGCATCTTCACCGCCAAGCTCGATCGCTACATCTGTCTGCGGAGCATAGTACTGAAGAGCAGTAGAAACAGCAATAACTTCCTGAACAAAAGGAATACCAAGATGCTTGGCAAGGGTAAGACCGCCGGAGCCGGTGATCATCGGCGAGAGCGAAAATTCACCGAGGCTGTCATATGCTTTTTTCAGAAGTGCAGAGAGCGTCTCCTGGATATTGGCATAATGGCGTTCATAATCAGAGAAAAGAAGTTCGTTTTTCTCATTCAAAATAGCAACCTTAACGGTTGTGGAACCGATATCGATTCCTAAAGTATGAAGTTTTGTCTGATTCGTATTCATATTCATAAATTTAAAATCCTTATGTAATGATGTTTGATCCGGGATCCGGACAGAAAACAGCCGTTTTCTGATCCACCTATTATAATAGGAAAAGATACCCGAAAAAAGATACAAAATTCATTATACGACAAATTTTTTGAAATATCAAACGTTTTGATGATGTTTCGCATTTTTTTAGAAACAAAAAATAAAGGTTTCCTTAAGCAAAAATATTGTAATTCATCGCATAATGTGGCATAATGGAAAAGTAAATGCTTAAAAATCAAAATAGGAAAACGAATACGAGGACAAGGAAAAGAAAAAGATACAGAGGAGAAAACTATGCAGATATTTTCAATGATTTTATCACTTCTATGTGGAGTAGCACTGTTTTTATTCGGAATGTCACTGATGGGCGACGGACTCAAGATGGTCGCCGGAAATAAACTGGAAGCATTTTTATATCGAATGACGAACACGCCGATCAAGGGTGTGGCACTTGGTACGGCAGTTACCAGTGTGATCCAGTCATCTTCGGCAACGACAGTTATGGTGATCGGTTTTGTAAACTCCGGTATGATGAAGCTGAAACAGGCGATCGGTATCATCATGGGAGCCAATATTGGTACCAGTATCACAGGATGGATCTTGTGTCTGTCCTATATTCAGGGTTCCGGCGGGATCGCAAGTATTTTTTCAACAGCGACGATATCTGCCGTTGTAGCAGTGGTCGGTATTATTTTCCGCATGTTTGGGAAACGCTCCGTACATAAAAATATGGGCAATATCATGCTGGGTTTTGCTGTTTTGATGACAGGTATGCAGATGATGAGCGGGGCTGTTTCTCCGCTTCGTGAAAACCAGATGTTTATCAATATGCTCACAATGTTTTCCAATCCGCTTGCCGGTATCCTGGTCGGTATTTTATTTACCGCAGTGCTGCAGAGTGCTTCTGCGACCGTTGGTGTACTGCAGGCGTTGTCCGTGACCGGAATCCTGACTTTTGCAAGCACGTTCCCGATCGTACTTGGTATCGGTGTCGGTGCGGCCTGTCCGGTTCTGATCTCTGCAATCGGAGCAAATAAGAATGGTAAAAGAACAGCCCTTGTTTATCTGATCAATGACCTGTTCGGACTGATCATGTGGGCAGTGGTCTTCTATTCCCTGAACGCCGTGATCCATTTTACGTTTATGGATCAGGTGATGACACCGGTGAGCATTGCACTTTTAAATACCGTATTCCGTTTGGTGACTGTGTGTATTCTGTTCCCGTTTATCAATAAGATCGAAAAACTGGTGTGCTGGCTGGTGAAAGACAGTGCCGAGGAGCTGGAAGACGAGGCAGATTTCGATCTTCTGGAGGAACGTCTTTTGAGTTACCCGGCATTGGCGATCGGACAGTGTCACCGTGCCATGAACGGTATGGCAAAGAAGGTCCGCAAAAACGTAAACCGTGCCATGAACCTTTTAAATGACTATCAGCAGGACAAGTTTGACAAAGTCCAGAGAAAAGAGGACTTAATCGATAAGTATGAAAGCCGTCTGGGCGAATATCTGGTTCAGCTCACAAAAAGAGAGATGAATACGGCACAGACAAGACAGGTTTCCCTGTATCTGCATACGATCAACGACTTTGAACGTATCGGAGACCATGCATCCTATATTGCCCATATGTCAAATGAAATGCATGAAAATCATACCCAGTTTTCGGAAGAAGCATGGGATGAGCTGAATGTTGCTATGGAAGCCGTGCGTGAAGTAATCAATATCACTTACGATGCTTTTTTAAATGATGACAAAGAAGAGGCACAGAGAATTACACCGCTTGGTATGGTTATCGGCAGACTTTGCGATGAACTGAAAATGCATCACGTAGCCAGAATGAGCAAAGGCGGATGCGGTCTGGAAGAAGGAGCAGTCTTTACCGACCTTCTGAACAGCTTCAATCGTATCGCATCCCACTGTGCAAGTGCAATGGTGGCATTGCTTAAGGGCGATGAAATGGACACAGATATCCATATCCATGACTCCAAAATCTATCCGACGGATAATTGGGAATATTATTCTTATTTGAATGAATATAATCAGAAGTATGATATCAAAAGCAAGAGCGAGAGCCATATCAGAAGTATGGAGCCGGAAGAAGTAGAATAGAAAAGTAAAAAGATATCCGTTCGGATCAAAACCGGCGGATCTCTTTTTTTAAAAACAATGCAGCAGCTGACGGAGTGGAATCGCTGCTTCTGGCAGAGCAGGCACCTGAAATCCAGATTTAGGATATGCAAAAATAAATATATAAATTATTCAAAAATATCAGGGGGAATGCAGATGAATTACAAAGAGAAAAAACGTTCCATGTTTTTTGGTCTGCCGTGGACTTTTACGTCTTATACGGTGACAGAGGAAATTATCACAGTGGACACAGGGCTGTTCAAGAAAGAAGAAAATGACTGTTATTTATACAAAGTCATTGATGTACGTCTGGAAAGTACTTTGTTGGAGCGTATGTTGGGGCTTGGAACGATCCATTGTTTTACGGGTGATGTGACGGATCCGGATCTGAAACTGCTCCACATCAAACACGCAAAAGAGATCAAAGACTACATTTTAAAACAGTCCGAGCAGGAAAGAATGAAAAGAAGAACCGTAAATATGCAGCATCTGGATGGCAATCCGGGGATGAGCCAGATGGCAGAAAAAGACAGCTGCAGATAGCAAGGAAGGTAAAGGCAGTGTTGATAAAAACAGCACTGCCTTTTTGGTGGTTGTTCTTATCAACAGCCTGAGAGTTGCACTGATGCTTCATTCCGGATTCGGTACACGTAAGGTTTGTAAGTGTGATGTCTTAAGAAACAGAAAAAGTACAGAACAAATATTCGATTTTGTTCTGTACTTTTTTCTTTATGAATGATATACTGATTGGGTAACAATACTAAGCAAGGAAAAACATGACAGCGTGCAGACTTATGTTTTGTTTCGCGTGCGTTTAACTTAAATTGTATAGAAATAGAAGAAATATGACTTACTCAGGAGGTCTGTATGGATCATTTTGAATTAGTATCGGAATACAAACCGACCGGTGACCAGCCGGAAGCAATCAGGGAGCTGGTTGAAGGATTTCGGGAAGGAAACCAATGTGAGACATTGCTTGGAGTTACCGGCTCCGGAAAGACATTTACAATGGCAAACGTCATTGCACAGTTAAATAAACCGACATTGATCATAGCACACAATAAAACACTGGCGGCACAGCTGTATAGTGAGTTTAAGGAATTCTTCCCGGAGAACGCAGTGGAATATTTTGTCTCCTATTATGATTATTATCAGCCGGAGGCGTATGTACCGTCTTCTGACACTTATATTGCGAAGGATTCTTCCATCAACGATGAGATTGACAAGCTGCGTCTTTCGGCAACAACGGCACTGGCGGAGCGGAGGGATGTAATCATCATTTCCAGTGTATCCTGTATCTATGGGCTGGGCAGCCCGGTGGATTATAAGAATATGGTACTGTCTCTGCGGCCCGGTATGGAGAGGGATCGGGATGAGGTGATCCACAAGCTGATTGACCTGCATTATGATCGAAATGATATGGATTTTCATCGCGGAACGTTTCGCGTGCATGGCGATGTGCTGGAGATTTTTCCGGCAGAATCGGATGAATATGCGTATCGTGTGGAGTTTTTCGGAGATGAGATCGACCGGATCACCGAGATCGATGTGCTGACCGGAAAGAGCCGCTGTGCACTGGAACATATCGCTGTTTTTCCGGCATCGCATTATGTTGTGCCGATGGATAAAATTCTGGAGGCTGCGAAACATATAGAGGAAGAGTTGGATGAGCGTGTACGCTATTTCAAGAGAGAAGATAAATTGATTGAAGCACAGCGAATTGCGGAACGGACAAATTTTGACATTGAGATGCTCAAAGAGACCGGATTCTGTTCCGGGATTGAGAATTATTCCAGACATCTGTCAGGGCTGGAGCCGGGAGCTACGCCGCACACACTGATGGATTATTTTCCGGATGACTTCCTTATTATAATAGACGAGTCACACAAAACAGTCCCGCAGATTGGGGCGATGTATGCGGGAGATCAGTCCAGAAAAAGTACGTTGGTAGACTATGGTTTCCGTTTACCGTCTGCGAAGGATAACCGACCGCTGAATTTTGAAGAATTTGAAAATAAGATCGATCAGATTCTGTTTGTATCGGCGACACCGGGACAGTACGAGGCAGAACATGAACTTCTGCGTGCTGAGCAGATCATAAGGCCGACCGGACTACTAGATCCGAAAGTAGAAGTACGTCCGGTCGAAGGGCAGATTGATGATCTGGTCGGAGAAGTCAACAAAGAAGTCGAAAAAGGAAATAAGATACTGATCACAACACTGACAAAGCGTATGGCAGAGGACTTAACTGATTATATGAAAGAAATCGGCATCCGTGTTCGTTATCTGCATTCGGATATTGATACGCTGGAACGAACAGAGATCATCCGGGATATGCGGCTTAATGTATTTGATGTACTGGTCGGTATCAATTTGCTGCGAGAAGGTCTTGACATTCCGGAGATTACGCTGGTTGCCATTCTGGATGCGGATAAAGAGGGATTTTTGCGTTCGGAGACTTCACTGGTGCAGACGATCGGCCGTGCAGCACGAAATGTGGACGGTCATGTGATCATGTATGCGGATGTAATGACAGATTCGATGAAAGCGGCAATCGAGGAAACCGAGCGAAGAAGGACAATCCAAGAGGAATATAATAAAGAACATAATATAAAACCGCGGAGCATCAAGAAAGCGGTTCGCGATCTGATCAGTATTTCGAAAAATGTAGAAAAAGAGGCTGAGCCGGAAAAAGATCCGGAATCCATGAATTGCAAGGAACTGGAGAGCGAGATTGCGAAAACGCAGAAACAGATGAAAAAAGCGGCAGCAGAGCTTGATTTTGAAAAGGCAGCAGAGCTTCGTGATCGTATGATCATGTTGAAAAAGCATTTGCAGGAGACAGAAGAGTAGGAGGATATTATGGAAAAATCAGAAAAGAAACAGCCAATGATCAGGATTCGGGGGGCAAATGAAAACAATCTGAAAAGTGTGGATCTTGATATACCACGCAACCAGTTTATTGTTTTTACCGGTCTTTCTGGTTCCGGAAAATCCTCTCTGGCGTTTGATACGATCTATGCAGAGGGACAGAGGCGTTATATGGAGTCGCTTTCCTCCTATGCCAGACAGTTTTTAGGGCAGATGGAGAAACCGGATGTGGAGAGTATCGAAGGACTTCCGCCGGCGATTTCCATCGATCAGAAATCAACCAACCGCAATCCGAGATCTACGGTGGGAACGGTGACCGAAATCTATGATTATTTCAGACTTTTATACGCGAGAGTTGGGACCGTACACTGTCCGAAGTGCGGAAAAGTTATCAAAAAACAGACGGTCGATCAGATGGTAGATGCGATCATGCAGCTGCCGGATCGTACCAAAATACAGCTGCTTGCACCGGTTGTACGTGGAAGAAAGGGAACGCACGCGAAGTTGCTGGAAAAAGCGAAAAAAAGTGGCTATGTCCGTGTGCGGATCGACGGCAACATGTATGAACTGAGTGAGGAGATCGCACTGGAGAAAAATATCAAGCATAATATCGAAATCGTCGTGGATCGTCTCGTGGTAAAAGAAGGGATTGAAAAAAGACTGACGGACTCACTGGAAAATGTACTGAGCCTGGCAGATGGTCTGGCGTTTGTGGAAGTGATTGATGGAGAATTGCTGCGTTTCAGCCAGAGTTTTGCCTGTCCGGACTGTGGTGTGAGTGTCGATGAGATCGAGCCGAGAAGTTTTTCCTTTAATAATCCGTTTGGTGCCTGCCCGGATTGTTACGGACTCGGATATAAGATGGAATTTGACGTAGAACTGATGATCCCGGATCCATCTCTCAGTATTCTGGATGGTGCGATCACTGTGACTGGATGGCAGTCCTGCACAGATAAAGGAAGCTTTACAAGAGCGATTCTGGATGCACTGGCTAAAGAATATCAGTTTGATCTTGCAACGCCATTTCAGGATTATCCGGAGGAGATCAAACATGTCATTATTCATGGCACCGACGGAAAAGTCCTGAAAGTGCATTACAAGGGACAGAGAGGCGAAGGAGTCTATGATGTGGCTTTTGAAGGTCTGATCCGTAATGTAGAACGCCGTTATCGGGAAACAGGTTCCGATACGATGAAGCAGGAGTATGAGTCTTTCATGCGGATCACACCATGTAAGACCTGCAAAGGTCAGAGACTGAAAAAGGAAGCACTGGCTGTTACAGTAGGAGATAAAAATATCTATGAAATAACCTCACTGTCTATTGAAAAACTGCAGGAATTTATGGAAAAGCTGATACTTACAAAGCAGCAGGAACTGATCGGAAAGCAGATTTTAAAAGAGATCAGGGCACGTATCCGCTTTTTGATGGATGTTGGACTTGATTATCTGACACTTGCAAGAGCGACGGGTACTCTTTCCGGAGGTGAGGCACAGAGAATCCGTCTGGCAACCCAGATTGGTTCCGGACTGGTAGGTGTGGCCTATATTCTGGATGAGCCAAGCATTGGACTGCATCAGAGAGACAATGATAAGCTTTTGAATACATTGCGAAATCTGAGAGATCTTGGAAATACATTGATTGTGGTTGAACATGATGAAGATACCATGTTTGCTGCCGATTGCATTGTTGACATCGGTCCGGGAGCCGGTGAACATGGCGGAAAAGTGGTAGCAGTGGGAAATGCACAGGAAATTATGGCGTGTCCCGATTCCGTGACCGGGCAGTATTTAAGCGGTGCAAAGAAAATCCCTGTTCCTTCTGTACGCAAAAAGCCGACCGGCTGGCTGAAAGTGGTCGGAGCAGCAGAAAATAATCTGAAGAATATCAATGTAGATTTTCCGCTTGGTGTTATGACCTGCGTGACCGGCGTTTCCGGTTCTGGAAAAAGTTCGCTTGTCAATGAAATTTTATATAAACATCTGGCAAAAACGCTGAACCGTGCCAGAACCATTCCGGGCAAACACAAAGACATTGTCGGTATGGAACAGCTTGATAAAGTGATCGCCATTGACCAGTCACCGATCGGAAGAACACCGCGTTCGAATCCGGCAACATACACCGGCGTATTTGATCAGATACGAGATCTGTTTGCAGCAACACAGGATGCGAAAGCACGCGGCTACAAAAAAGGAAGATTCAGTTTCAATGTAAAAGGAGGACGCTGCGAGGCGTGTTCCGGAGACGGAATCCTGAAAATTGAGATGCATTTTCTGCCGGATGTTTATGTTCCATGTGAAGTCTGCGGCGGAAAACGCTATAACAGGGAGACATTGGAAGTAAAATATAAAGGAAAAAGTATCTATGATGTGCTCAATATGACGGTAGAAGAAGCACTGGGATTCTTTGATTCCATTCCGTCCATAAAACGAAAGATCCAGACTTTGTATGATGTAGGATTATCCTATATCCGCCTGGGACAGCCATCCACCGAACTTTCGGGCGGTGAAGCACAGCGTATCAAACTGGCAACGGAGCTTTCCAAACGCAGCACCGGAAGAACCATTTATATTTTAGATGAGCCGACAACCGGACTGCATTTTGCAGATGTTCACAAACTGATCGAGATTCTGCAGAGACTTGCAGAAGGCGGAAATACTGTAGTTGTGATCGAACACAATCTGGATGTGATCAAAACAGCGGATTATATCATCGATATCGGACCGGAAGGCGGCGATAAAGGAGGAACCGTGATCGCGAAAGGAACGCCGGAAGAGGTGGCGAAAGCTGAGAAGTCTTATACCGGAAAATACGTGAAGAAATATCTGTGAAGATTTTCTTAATGTGCAAATGAATGTTGTAAAAAATAGTTTGGTAAAAATAGGACGCCATGATGATTCGAAAACAATCTCCTGACACGCATCGTTTCCTGTTCGGTTCGCTCGCCTGTTAGCCGCCCTTCGCCTAAACTCGCCTCT
>OCHE01001613.1_pt1 | contig 15600 bp, 16 predicted proteins | sample 1538681 | NCBI WGS metagenome assembly OCHE01 (sample SAMN04571717, study PRJEB22368) | human gut metagenome | biome: human gut; material: stool | host: Homo sapiens | place: Luxembourg | collected 2012-08-17
TAAGGTTGTCGTCTTTTGTATCAGCATAAAAATATTTGGAACAATGCCCTTTTTCAGTTCGTAATTCGTTGCATTAATTGGCTTAAGTTTGGCTTAAGTTAGATTTAAGACCTCGCAAAAAGCCCGTAAATGCGTTGTTTTATTCGTTACCATTCGGTATCGGCTTCATTGTCGGGATTTCCGGGGGAGAAACGATACCCCCTGATTTATCCTGCTTTTCCCTGACTTTGTTTATCCAAATTGGCTTCATTGTTCTGCATAACCTTTCATAAATCAGCGTATTCTGATTTGGTTTGTCGTAAAATCTGTCGTAAAAATCCGGTGGTGTTTACATCGTCCAGCAATGAAGCACATCAGGTTATGACTGCAACACACACTCCGTACCGTCTGATTTCTTATATAGTATAGCATATTTTTTCACAAAAATCAAGGAGCCTGCCCATTGCGGCAAGCCCCTCCGTTTATCTTATCTTGATTTTTCCTTCCAGTCCAGCGAAGGATTCCATTTTCTTTTCCTTTGTCGCTTCATTATATATGTCCATCGTTGTTGTAATGTCGGCGTGTCCCATAATCTCCTGAATGACTTTAAGATTCGTCTCATTCTCACAGAATCGTGTGCAAAAAGTATGCCGGAGATTGTGGCAGCTAAAATGCGGAAGCAATTCCGGTTTTCTTCTCTCCCTTTTTGCCGCCTGTTCTTCTTGCGAGTTATACGCCTTGATAATACGGTCAAGCACCCTGTTTACTCCGTGCGGGGATAAAACTGTGTTATATCGGGATTTGAAAATAAACCCGGAATACCCGTCGATTACGCTCTCGTTAAAACCGTCCTCAATCTGCTGCTTATATTCCGTTTTCAATGCGTCCTTTACATCTGCAAGCATAGGGATAATCCGTTCACCCGCTTTTGTCTTTGGCGTGGTAACGGCATAATGGCAAGGCTCGTCCGTAAATTTGCGGTAAATCAATGTGTGGTTTACGCTGATGATATTCTGCTCAAAATCGCAGTCCTCCCAGCGCAAGCCGAGAATTTCACCAATACGGCAACCCGTTCCCAACATTGTCGTTATTAGCGGAAGCCAATGGCTATATTGGTGAGACTGAGCCGTAAAATTTACAAATAGCTCCTGCTGCCGTTCTGTAAGTGCGTGGCGTTTCGGCTTTTCCCAAGCGTGGCTCTTTTTGATTTCCGCCATCACGCCATCGGAAGGATTGAGCCGAATATATCCGTCACGAACCGCCGAAGTAAAAACAGGGTGCAAAATCGTGTTGACGATTTCCATACTGTTCGGCTTAAATCCCTTTTCGTAGATCAGAGTCATATAAAACTTCTTAACATCGCTGTACTTAATGCCCGTGATATTTTTCTGCCCGATTTCCGGTCTGACATACTTATCATACATATAGATGTAATTGCTTCTCGTTGAGTCTTTAAGTTCGTGTTTCAGGGCAATGTACTCGTCCCAAAAGGAATTGAGCGTCATCTTCCGTGTTTCGTACACGAGAAGATTATCCTCCAAGTCCTTTTTAATCTGTTTTTCCATTTCCCGAAGCGATTCCGTTACCTGCTTGCCCTCCGGTACACGGTCTGTTGCGACAAGTTTCCAGCTATACACTGAGTGCCGCTCTCCATTGTTATCAGCGTACTTAAATTCATACTTTCCATCGGGACGCTGCGATTCGCCTGCCCAAAGAACTCTGCCTTTGGAATCACGCCTTTTTTCTGCCATAGCTCATACCTCCTTCTAAATTACATTGGTGCAATCCAAGAACTTTTCAAATTCCTCCCGTCTGATAAACACACGGGAATCTTTCCATTGTATAAAGTCCTCGTCCTTATGTTCTCTTGTAAGCCTTCTGATATTGGATTCTCCGATTTGAAAATACTTTGCCGCTTCGACCACCGTCAACAGCGGCTTTTCCCATATCGGCAGTTCTTTCAGTTTTTGATTACACATTTCAGCATTTGGATAACTTCTCTGAAATATTGGATTGCTCTGCTTATCCATTGCTTCCTCCTTGTCAAATGATATTGTTTTGGTCTAAAAACGCTTCAAAGACCTTGCGCTTCACTAACAATCTTCCCCCGGCTTTCAGTACAAAAGGCTTGGTTCGATTGCTCATTACAAACTCCCGTAGTCTCGTTTCGGCAATGTTGTAATACTCCGCCGCTTCCTTTATTGTCAGGGCATATTTCTCCCACACAGGAATCCGAAAGCTGCGGTCATCAACCTTCTTATTTCTTACAACTCCGTTGTCGTGCGTTGCGACAATCTTTTTGGCTGCTCCTGTCGATGTAATAAACTTATCATCTTCCGCTTTGCTCGGCTCTTTTTTTCTTTCATCTTCCACAACCTCGCTAAGACCGGGAACATAAACATAATTTTTCAATGCGGCGTCCTCCTTTTCCATTTGTCCGGCTCGTGCCTTCCTCTCAATCATAATCAGACACGAGCCTTTTGACAAATGTGCGAAGGTTGAAATCGCATACTTGACATTAAAGTGCGTTTATCTCGTTCAGAAACTTCTCAAATAGCTTTCGCTTAATTTCAACCTTCACTCCGATCCATAGCACGAAATCCGCCTGACGGTTTTCCCTTACCAATGTTCGCAGACGATGTTCACCAATCCCGAAATACTCCGCTGCTTCATAAATCGTGAGGGCATATTTTTCCCAAACAGGCACATACGGCTTCGTAGTATTTGTATCTGCCATATTCGTTACCTCTTTGAAATACTCTTATCGTAAATCAGATAATCGTATCCCATATTCAGGCACTTATCACATTTGCGTTTTTCTTTCGCAAACGGATCAATCCGCCTTACGATATAACCGGGATTGGATTTGTAGTCATCTAAACACTTACTACATAAACAACGAATATCGCCTTTTTGCTTCTGCGGCTTATCTACCCATAATCCAAGTGCTTTTTTCAAACCAAAATTGATTTTCCTGAGCAGATATTCGCTGTCAACAAAACCGATATATTCGGTAAGCTCCGTTTGATTGACCGTTTTCAGTTGTTCAAGCATAACCATTGAAGGCTCTTTCAGTCCGTATTTATCGCCTAAAATAATGTGCGAAGGCAAATAGCGTTTCTTAATCACAGATGTAAGAGCTGCAACAACAGTCGTTGTACTTGCCTGATTGCCCTCGTCGCATTGCACCACAAGAACAGGTCTTACTCCATTTTGGATAGAGCCTTCATTGCTTCCGAAATCGTGCAGATAGATTTCCCCACGCTTTACCTTTTGATTTTCTTTGAGTCCCATTTATATAAACCTCTCAATATAAGTATTTGAAAGGCGTTCCATATCCGGAATAGGAACAAGTCCCTTCACTTGTTCCCACTGGGAAAGGGCTTTTGGGGACTCTCTTCCAAGAAAATCCTTAGATTTTTCAAGGCAATCTCGACACTATGAATGATAGCTTTATGATCGACGCCCTCCTCATCGGCAATCTCCCGATAGGTTTTTCCCTCAAAATAGTAGGCAATGAGCCGTTTCCTTTGTTTCTCGTTCAGGGAATTTATTGCTTCCCAAAGCTCCCTGCTTTGCTCCTGTGCAAAAATTTGAGCTGCACAGTCCTCTGCGGCTATTTCAGGGTGATGTTCTTCTAAATCCTCCTCCAGCGAGTAAAAATGACCTCTGACCATTCTCATATAATGTTTATTTTCATTTCTGCGAAACTGCTGCCGTACTTCTCCGTATATTGGCGGCAATACAAGAAATGGTATGTACTCCTGAACGAAAGGCTTGTACTTTTCAAGTATTTCTTCTTCGGATAGTTCCGAGATAATCGCCCATTGCTCCTTACCTATGTATCCTTCATACTCATATTTCAAATTGATAACCTTACACTTGCTCTGAAATTCCTCTTTCAGAACATCAAATTGGCTTTTTGCCATTTTCTTTACCTCCAGTCTGAATTTTCAAAAATGTTAAAATTCAGACCGGAAGGCGGCGAACGGCAACCGACACTATAAAAGGTCGAAATGCCGCAAAATATAAAAACGCACCTGCAAAGCGACAAATTTCGCCGTGCAAGTGCGTTTGTTTCATTATATTTATGGCATATCAGTTCAGTATGTGAGCCGCATTGCCCCTTTGTGGGGTAAGTGGTTTTTTTGATGAAACACCTTCTGATAATGCCTATGTCATAGGTTCATATTCGCTGCTCATCACAAGCAGCGGAACGCCGAGAATAGTCCAGCGCATAAAAATCCCTCCGATCCAAAAAACTCAGAATCGGAGGGTGTAGGCATATTGAATCGCCCTGTCAAAACCTCGTTTTTTTTATTTGGCAGGGTTCATATTTCTATATAGTTCAGTTATTTGCGAACTGTCAATCCATTTATAATTGAATTGTCGTGCCATTATAAAGATGGCATAAATCAGTATAATTATAGATGGAGGTGGACTGTAAGTGCATAATAAACCTGAAACGCTTGGTTGTATCATTAAGGCAGCTCGTGAAAACGCCGGAATTACCATAGAAGCGTTGGCGAACAAAGTAGATATTACCGAGCGATACCTATATCGGATCGAAAACGAGGGCAAAAAGCCGAGTTTCGATGTCCTACATAAGCTCGTCCGGGAATTAAACATTTCTGCGGATTCGATTTTCTACCCTGAGAAGCCGTCCAAAGATTCCGAGGTAGAAAATCTCCTCCGTATGCTTTCAGCTTGCGATGAACGGTCATTGGAAGTCGTCAAAGCAACTGCGAAAGCCTTAATCAATACTGCACCCGAAAAGTAGCCGCAAGGCTGCTTTTTCAATATATAAAATTATTATTGGATTTGCCAACCCTCTGCCTGCTCACGGATTCTTACAAATTCACGATAGATACCTTCTTGATTTATAAGCTGCCTATGAGTACCTCTTTGTGCTATTGTACCTTCATCAATTACCAAGATTTGATCGGCATTTTCAATAGTTGCAAGCCGATGAGCAATTGTTATAATCGTTTTTCCGTGAGTTAATTCAGTAATAGCCTCTTGAATCAAATGCTCATTTTCAGGATCAATACTTGCCGTTGCTTCGTCCAAAATGATAATCGGAGCATTTTTCAGCATAGCCCTTGCAATACTGATTCGTTGCTTTTCTCCACCGGATAGTGTTCCACCGCCTTCTCCTATCATTGTGTCATACCCATCGGGCAAATCCATTATAAAATTATGACATCTTGCCGCTTTTGCTGCTTCAAAAACATCTTCATCTGTAGCATCTGGATTACCAAAACGAATATTGTTCATAATCGTATCATTAAACAAATAGACATTTTGGAATACCATTGAAATATTCTTTAAAAGGCTGTCACAGGTAAACTCTTTCACATTATGACCACCAACAAGAATTTCTCCTTTTTGCACATCGTAAAAACGAGCTATCAAATTGCATATTGTACTCTTTCCCGAACCTGACGCACCTATTATTGCGGTTGAAGATTTTTCGGGAATTATAAAACTCACATCTTTAAGAATCACTCTTTTGTCATATCCAAACTGCACATTTTTAAATTCAATATCGTGATAAACAATAGGAATTTCCTTGCCGTCACTATCTATGTATTTATCAGATTTTAATGCGTCAAGCTGGTTCATTGCCGTATCTATTACACCTAAGACATGGGCGCTATCGCTTATTGGTTCAAGTCCCGCAAAAATTCCAAACGAAAAGAACACAAACATCAGCATAAATGTAAATGGCATATCCCCAATAAATCCCAAATAGCAAGAAGTTCCCGCCATTATTACAGCCGTAATTCTCAGCGAAAGCAAGTGCAGACAGTTATTTGGAATAAAACCATTCTCGATTTTGAGACAAATATCTCTGCTGTCACGACACGCTTTTTTCATTGCTGACATGGAAGCTCCACTTTGTCCGAAAGATTTTACTATCGGCAATCCCCTTGCATACTCAATGGTTGCCGCTGTCAAATCTCTGCCAGCCTTTGCGGAAACAGGCGCATTTTTTACGCTGTACTTCGAAACCAGCAGTAAAAAGGCAAACGACAAAACAACGCCACCTAACGCAATAAGCGCAACAAGCGGATTAAAATACATCAGACAAAGAAAAATACAAAGGAAATTAAGGTATCCGCCGACAAAGCTGTCAACCATTCTTATACCCATATTTTCAAGCGCTCCAAGCCCTGTAGTAATTGAGTTTAATATATTTCCTGTATCCACCTTTTGAAAATATCCAAGTGATACTCGCTTCAACGCTTCGCCTACTGCAAGCCTGTCTCTTGCCACAAGCTCGTAACTTATCGGCTCTTGAAACCTCGCTCTCAGATAATCAAATAAAAACCTCAATAACACCAAAGCCGCTATTGCAATTAAACTTATCCAAATTAAATTTCGGTTAAACTCTGTACCATTTCGATTGCACTCGACAAGTGTTCCGACCGTATATGCGGCTGCCATTATGGGCATTGCCGCAAACCAAGTTGAAAAAAATGAAAATACAAAACCAATATAGAGTTTTCCTTTAAAGTCTCCGCACCAATTGATAATTCTTTTTACTGTTCTAAACATTTTCTGCAATCTCCTTTCCTGAAACAGCCCACTCTTTTGCACCAATATGAGTTTTCCACATATGGTTATAAAGAGAACAGTCTTTCAAAAGTTTCTCCTGTTTGCCCTGTGCCAAAATTTCACCATTTTTAAGAACGATAATGTTATCAGCATTTTTTATTGTGGACAATCTATGAGCAATAACAAGTAAGGTTTTGCCCTTTGTAAGCTTAGCAATACTTTGCTGAATTTTTGATTCATTTTCGGGATCGGTAAATGCTGTCGCTTCATCTAAAATAACGATTGGTGCATTTTTCAAAATCATTCTTGCTATGGCTATTCGTTGTTTTTCACCGCCGGAAAGTCTTTTACCTGCTTCACCAGCGGGAGTATCATATCCCATAGTAAGTTTTTTTATAAATTCGTCACATTGTGCTGCTTTTGCCGCAGCATAAACTTCTTCATCACTTGCCTGCGGATTACCGAGCCGGATATTCTCTTTAAGAGATGTTCGGAATAAAAAGTTATCTTGTGTCACAAAACTTACCATATCACTAAGCTGTGAAAGAGGAATATCTTTAATGTTCCTGCCTCCGATTTTTATTTCACCGTCAGTTACATCCCAAAATCTCGAAATCAGTTTTGCAACGGTAGATTTTCCCCCACCCGAAGGTCCTACAAGAGCTGTAAAACTACCTTCGGGAATACTCAAATCAATTCCGTGCAATACTTCTTCTGATTTTTCATCATATGAAAAATGAACATTTTGAAGTTCAATGTCGTACCCCGAAATTTCAGCATTTTTATTTGGTTCAGGGAGTTTTTGCATATCAAGATATTGCTGTAATTCTTCAATTGTAAACTGTACTTTTTTTATGTTATTCCCGAATACTTCTATTTGCCCCAAAGATGTAACCATAGACATCGAAAGCATTACACACAACGCCAATTGCGCTGCCGTTAGGCTACCGTTCACTACCAGCAAAAGTCCAACAGGAAGAACACCTAAAAGCGTTGAAGGAAAAAGCGCAAATGCGAGTTTAAAAGTTACCCAAGTGGACGAGAGCCATTTTACTACAAACTTTTTATAAGCCCCGATTGCACCCGAATATTTTTCATAAGACTGTCCTGACCGTCCGAACGCTTTTATTACTTCTATCCCTTCAACATACTCAACGATTACACTATTCATTTGAGCGTTCGATTTGACATATTTATCAAAGTTCTTTCCGCTTATTTTAAAAGTCAATGCCATACAAACAAACGAAAGGGGCAGAGTTACGAGCGAAGCAGTTAATTAAAAGCAAAGCAATAAAACTTACAATTGGCAGCATAATATGTCCTGAACCTTCAGGAATCATATGAGCAAGTGGCGGTTCAATGTCTTCAATTTTATCCACCATAATATTCTTGATTTCACCAATTGAATGACTTGTCACATTTCCAAGAGGAGCGTGTAAAAACCGATCTGCCACTCTTAGCCTTAACTTTTCAAGAATATGATAAGCCGCATAGTGGGAAATTGCTGTGGAGAATCCAAAAAACAGCGTTTTGATAAAATATGCCGCCAATGCCACACCACCCCACATTAAAATTATATCAGCAGATATGCTGTTTACGATAAAACTGTCAATTACCTTATAAAAGCAGAAGTAAGGCAGAATTCCACATAAAACGCTTATCACCGATAAAATCACAGACATTATAAGTCTGCCTTTACTTCCCTCGGCATAATTCCAAAGGCAGGAAAACCACCCCTGCTTTTTCTTTTTTTGATTCATAAAAGAAACTCTCCTTTCTAAATTGAGTACAGCCACATTGTGCTGTCTGTTTAATACATAAAAAATAGATGGCGTTTCCAAGCACCATCTATATCATAAACTATTATATATCTTTTTTCCGCTCCGCAGAGTCCGTTTTGTCCTGATCCGACAAGAACTTTTAATGGGTGCAGTTGCGATATTCCACCGGAGACATTCCCATCAACTTACGAAATGCTATCGCAAACTTACTCGGACTGTCATAACCTACACGACCTGCAATTTCCGCCACACTCATATTACGATTTGTTTTTAACAAAACAGCAGCTTGATTCATACGATACTCCATCAAATAATTTCCGATGGTCGCACCAAACACAGATTTAAAGCATTGTTTCATTGTAGTTAAAGGAAGTTCAAATTGCTCGGACAACATTTCTTGTGTAAAATTTTCTTCCATATGCTGTGTAATAAAAGCGCCGATTGCTTTTGTTTTTTCAACCTGCGTTTTATAAAAATAAGGTTTTTCCGATGGTTTATTCGGTAATTCCAAAGCGTCTAAATATAAAAGCAACTCTAAAATTTTGATTTTAAAATACGGACGCTTTATTTTTTCCGGTACTGTATATAGTTCGCTGAAAATATGCTCAATAGATTGATTTCCGTGAATAACCATTGGATAAATATCATTACAAAATTTCTTCTGTAATGCCAAAATGTCAACAGGAAAATCCTTTACTTCAAGCGGCAGATTTTTGCCTGCAATATCCATATCAAGCGCTACCATTGCACCGTGATAGTGTGAATTTTCCGGTATGAGTTAATCTTCTGTCGAGCTTTAAGTCGCCTGCTTCCACATAAGAAAAAGCGTCGTGTGCCGCAGGATATTCAAGCCTTCCTTCTCTGCAATGGTCAATACATAGCATATGTCGTTCCGGTTTGAACTCACTGTTGTAATATTGCATATGAAAATCATTATAGGCAAGTTTAACACCCGGGAAAACTTCATAAAGCGTTATCGTTCCTTCACCTGTTTCATTGCGAAACTGGTAAACGCTGCATCCATCGCTCTCCGCAAGTTGGATAGATTGACCACCATTTTGCATTAAATTATACATCAAGTATCCTCCTGTCCTTTTAGATTTCCAATATTCGATCACAAGCCTCTGCCATAAACTCATTATCATGAGATACAACCAATATGATATGTCCTTGCTTTGCTAAGTCACGAATTACTGCGCTTACTTCTCGCATATGTCGATAATCCAATCCGCTGGTCGGCTCATCGAAGATCATCAATTTCTTATTCGACAACAAGGCGGTTGCTACAGCAAGGCGTTGCTTCTGACCGCCGGAAAGCGCCATTGGATGATGTTCTTTATATTCAAGTAAATCGAATTTATCAAGTATGGATTCAATTTCCTTATCATTTATTGTTTCTCCGGAAGCTTGCTCGCATTCATTCCAAACGCTGTCGTAAAATAACTGATGTCCTGTTTCCTGCATAACAAGAAAGCTTTCACGAAGTCTGTTTTTTGCTTTTAATGGTTTTCCATAAAGAGTTATTGTGCCAACACGCTCTTTCAACAGCCCGCAAAGGCAGCGCATAAGAGTTGTTTTTCCAGCTCCGTTATGTCCGGTTATGGCGAGAACCTCGCCGGGAATTGCGGCAAACGATAAGTTTTCAAAAATATTCGATTCGTTTTTATATCCGCAAGACAAATTTTCTACCATCAATCCTATGCCATCATCTATTTTTCTTGCTTTTGGAAGGCAGATTTTTGGTTGGCTTAAAGTGCGAAGTCCCATCTCTTTCCTTTTGCTCTCAGGAAGATTTTGTAATTCATCTCTTGAAAAGCTTGCCGTTATCCGTCCTGACTGAAAATACAACGCTCGGTCAATCAGATCTGCTATAAAATAAAGACGGTGTTCTGCAATCAGAACAGTGTGACCTTGTTTTTTCAACAAAATAATCTGATTTCTAAGCCTTTCAATTGCTTCTACATCTAAATTAGCCGAAGGCTCATCTAAAACATATATTTCCGGCTCCATTGCATAGACGCTTGCAAATGCCAATGTTTGTTTTTCTCCTCCTGACAGGGAAAAAACTCTGCGATTTGTCAGTTTTTCAATCTGCAAATTCTTTATGACTATATCCATCCGTTTTTTCATATATTCAGGATCAGCACCTTCGTTTTCAAGACCAAAGGCAATTTCACTATCCGTATCCAAATTAAAGAACTGACTTTTAGGATTTTGAAACACAGATCCTATATGTTTAGCAAGCTCATAAAGCTCTGTATCAGCAACAGAAAGCCCTGCTGCCTGCACATTTCCCTTTAAATCACATTCTTCAGCAAAGTGAGGAATCAAACCATTTACTAATTTGGTAACAGTTGTTTTTCCGCAGCCGCTTTCGCCGCATAAAAGAATACATTCTCCTTTTTTGGCAGAAAGGTTAATATTATGAAGAGTTTCTAATCCACTTGCATAGGCAAAGGACACATCTTTTATTTGTATCATAGCTTCTCCCTTCATAAAATGAACGCTGCCGCTGTAAATAAAATAGCCGCCGCTAAAAATGCACAATCCCAAACACCAATACGCAGCTCTACTACGCTTGTTTTCTTTATTGGATTTTCAATGCCTCGTGTAACTGCTGCCGCAGACAATTCTTCTGCTGTCTCGGTAGCTGACATCATCAACGGAATAACTAACGCTTCTGCTTTTTGTATTCCTTTGATATTGCGTAATCGCATTGCATCCCGAATATGTCCTGCTTCCTCTTTAATCGCCGGGAAATACCGAATTGTTACAGAGATTGGAATAATCAGTCGTTGTGGAATATGCAATTTTCTGAGTCCTACAATAAATTTTCTAAGCGAAATCGTATGTATCATCAGGCTTCCAACCATCAAACACGGGAACATTCTTCTGGCATAGTTGCAAAAAATCGAAAAGCTGGTAGCAATAATCTTTGGTGATACCGGAAGAACATACCACTGAAACAAATATAGTGCCGCAAAAGCAATTACCCACTTTATTCCGGAGCGAACACGACCGCATATAATAATCAATAGACTTAGTACACCAATCCAGCCAAACTCAACAGCAATACAATCCTGTGTGAAGGCGATAATATTAGCAAACACAAGTATAAGCAGACCACTTCTTGGATCTAATGTCAGCCCTGTCTTTCCTTTTTGCTCCATATTATACAATCCCAGCCTTTTTAAAATGCTTTTTAAACATACCTTTTGTAATCAACGCTCCAATAATTGCACATACAATCGTAGCAACAAACATTACAATCAGCATTCCGAAAGAGGATACTGCCCGTAAAGAAGATATGTAGTTCTCCGGCATACCTTGTTCTGTAATCTGCGCAATAAAGCTGTCACGCATAAGCCAAATAGGAAGCGGTGATCCAACCATTCCTAATGAGAATAAGATAAATGCAAGTGCATTTCCTTTAAAACTGCTGTATTTACTGATAACACGAGCAATTTCACCAAGAGCGCAAGCAATCACAAAACTAACAAGGATTACAACAGTAAACTGTCCTGTAACAAAATAAATTAGTCCTGTAATCAGTCCCATTAACAAGACTGCACCGGGTTTCTGTACCTTCGCACACATCAGCATAAAGGGTATTCCCGAAAACAAGGCAATAAATGCTGGCATAAGAATCCACAGCACTGGGTGCAATCCACCGAGAAGCATAAAGGCAAAGTTAATGACAAAGTAGATGGCTGAAAAAATACCGATTGTGATGAGTTCTCGTCCTTTTAGCATTTTCTCTTTTTTTGAATTAGACATAATTTCCTCCTTGTTGGTTAGGCTCAGCTAACCGTTGTTGATTAAAAAATGCGGCAAGCCGCTTTCATTTATAGGATACCAAAAATTATGTCGTTTGTCTGTCCCTATTAGTCCGTTCAGTCCCAAATAGACAACTTTATTCTGTAAAAGTTGGTTCTACTTTTTTACTTTTTTCGTCATATACCCTTACCTAACCTCCAAGTTGACTTATATCTATAATTATATTTTGCCTGCTTAAAAAATTCAAGTGTGCGAATCTGAATTTTTGTGATTTCTATGTAATCAGCCGCCTTTTTCGGGCGGCTGTTTTTTAATACTGCGGTACACCGTATCCGAGAATCTCATAATGCCCTACGGAATACTGATTGATTCGGCAGCTATCGCCGGAATTGCCCTCCACGGTGTAGACAATACCGTTCTCGACTTTCTCCACAATTCCTACATGATCGGATTCTCCGTCCTGTGCGCCGGAAGAACCTTTATTGTCCCAATCAAAGAAGATAATCATACCGGGAACAGGCTCGGCAGATCCGTCAAGCCATTGTCCTCTGTCCTTGAACCATTGAACGCCATTAACGCAGCCTGCAAATTTCGTGATAACTCCGGTATCAATATAGCCGCACTCATTGGCACACCAGCTCACGAAACAAGCGCACCATTCTACACGGCTATTAAAACCATACCAAGACCAATACGGCTCTCCACCCACATTGCCGACCTGAGAGAGTGCAACGGTTACAATCTGTCCATCGCCGCCTGTAATGCCGTAAAGTACCTGCGACCAAAGGGAATTATTCTCATCTTTCAGCAATTCAGCAAGGTAGTCCTTCTGTTCCTGATTGAAACCGTACTGAGCCGCCATTTCATCGACCGTCTTATGAGAAACCGTGATATACAGATAGGTGCGTGTAACGGTAGTTTCCGTCTGCACAATGTTCCCGTGACCGTCATCGGTTTCGGTGATCTGCGTTTCCGTCTTACTTTCCGTTCGGGAACTGATTTGATTCATCTCCCAAAAGATGTCCGTCAGGATTTGCTTTTTGGAATCGTCCATTGTCGCAACCTCTTGGGGATTATCCTGATCCGTATTCGTCTTAACGGCATAAACCGCAAGCACATCCTTCCACACGGCTCGGCTTCCGCTCATTTCAAGCACATCATAAGTTGCAGCGTCTTTCTCAGCTTGCAGCTTGGTATCATACTCCGTGTTGATTTCCTGCACCACTGTCTGCATACTCATACCCGTTCCGCTGTCCTCTCCCGAAAAGAATATCCCAAACACAGAGCCGAGCAATAATGCTATCAGGCAAATCACGATAATTACCACAACCGCAATCCAGCCCCCGGCAGCAATGGCGGCAATCAGAGCTTTTGTTGCCGCTATAATTGCCTTGACTGCGGCAATGGTCGCTTTGACTGCTGCTTTTACACCTGTTACAACCGCCTTTGCGGTAGCTTTGGCAGCCTGCGCCGCCCTCTGAGCGGCTTTCGCCGTAGCCTGTGCTGTTTTCTGAGCCGCCTTTGCCGCCTGCTTTGTTGTCTTGATTGAGGTTTTAGCGGTCTGCTCGGCGGTCTTGACCGTTTTTTGAGCCGTTTTTGCAGAACTTTTCCCAACCGTCTTGATAGTTTTCTTGCCGGAAGAACGGGCGGTTTGCTTTACTGTCTTTTGTGTTTCCTGCACAGCTTTTACACCTTTATTTCGGGGAGTGCGGACAGACTGATTTTTCAGAGCTTCTGCCGCCCGCTTTTCCTTAAACTGCCGGGTTCTGTCCTTCGCCTTTGAAATATTCTGCTTTGTTGCTTCAACGCTTTTTCGCCCCTGCTTATCGAATTGGTAAGCCGCTTCGTGAGTAAGACGGTCAGCACCGTCCTCAAAACGGTCAGCGGCATATTCCTCCGCACTATTCTCCTGAGCGTGGGGAGAATGTTCTGCCTTTTCTTTGGTTTGAACATACGCCTGCTTCATACGCTGTCCGGCAATGGCGGCTTTATCAATCGTTTTAATTGTGCCTTTTATGGAATCCTTCGTCTTTATATCAGCCAAAATCTCACCTCCGTTTCCTCGCTTTTTTGCCGCTGTCGCTTAGTTTGAAACCCTCTTTGCCACCACTACGAGCCTTCCGTTTGTGCGGGAATATTCGCAGGTAGAAAGGGTTATCAGCTTATCTCCATATTCTGCCGACACCCCGGTTTCATAAATAGAAAGCTCCTTGCACTTCTCAACAAATGCGGAGAAATCCTCCGGCGTTTCAGCATTTACAAAGTGATAATACTTGAAGGATTCAGGACTGTCCGAGTAAACGAAAGTCTTGAATACGGAAACAATCTCATATTCATATCTGTCCGTTACGGTGCTGAAAGAGATTGTCTTATGCTCCTGCCAAAAATCCTGACTTTTGAACTTTTCAAGGTCGCAGAACATGGAGCCGTTTTTCATATGGTGTCCGTAAATAATCACATTGTCGCTCGGTAGCTGCACATCACAATTCTCCTGCACATAAGGACAGCCATAGTCGCTGTATTCCTTATCAAAGCCGTGCTTCAGGTAGAAGTCAGGATTATCCGGCGTGTGCATGACCGGGTAGTTGATATTGGTATCCTCTATGCGAATCCAGCCTGCTAAATCTCTGTTCTGCTGATACAGTTCGGCAAGCTCCGGCAGCACGGTCTTTTCTTCTGTGTATAAAATCGGCTCTGCGGGTTCTTCTATTTCTGCGGCAGAATCCACAAGTTCGGCAAGGCTGTCATAAAGCTCCGCCTGCTGTTCTTCCTGTCTGTAATGGTCGTAAATAAAATAGGCGCTTGTGCAAAACAAAGCAGCAAACGCCACAATCAGAATGATACATATTGTTTTTTCATAGGCTTTCCTTCCTTTAATAAGACAAAGGCGAGAGTTACGCACTCTCGCCCGGTTTGGTTGTCATCAGCTTATACAGCTTTGTATTCTTGGGAAACTTATTCGCAAACGGAACAAGGGAGCTGCCCACCTTAATCAGCCCGTGTCCGGCTTCCACATTGGTAATATAGCTCATTTGCAAGTCGGAAATATTGAGCAGCTCGGCAAGTTTCAAACGGTCGGTAGAAGCCTGATTGAGCATAATGATAAACTCGGAGTTTGCAAGCATTGTCCTTGCGGTATGGCTCTGCAAGAGGTCGTCCACATTCTGCGTGATACCCGTCGCATACGCTCCGTACTTTCTGACACGCTTCCACAAGGTAAACAAGAAGTTAGCGGAATACTCGTGCTGGAACAGCAGATAAATCTCGTCTATAAAGATAAAGGTGTTTCTGCCTTTCGCCCTGTTCTGCGTAATGCGGTTTAAGATACTGTCAAGCACAACAAGCATACCGATAGGCATAAGCTGTTTGCCGAGGTCGAGAATATCGTAGCAGATCAGGCGGTTGTTGGTATCCACATTGGTATGCTTCGCAAAGGTATTTAAGCTGCCGTTTGTGAAAAGCTCAATAGCAAGGGCAATTTCCTTTGCCTCCGGCTCGTCCT
>OCHE01001615.1_pt1 | contig 15574 bp, 10 predicted proteins | sample 1538681 | NCBI WGS metagenome assembly OCHE01 (sample SAMN04571717, study PRJEB22368) | human gut metagenome | biome: human gut; material: stool | host: Homo sapiens | place: Luxembourg | collected 2012-08-17
CCTTGCCATACAGCTTCGGACGCTGCCCGTCCAGAATGTTCGTGATCTGGCGCGGGATGAACTTCTCCACATGCTGGTACGGGCCGTAATTATTCGAGCAGTTCGAGATCGTGGCGCGGATGCCGTACGTACGCGTCCACGCGCGCACCAGCATGTCCGATGCCGCCTTCGTGGACGAATACGGGCTGGACGGATGGTACGGGGTACGCTCCGTGAACTTGGCCGGATCATCCAAAGCGAGGTCGCCATACACCTCGTCCGTGCTCACGTGGTGGTAGCGGATGCCGTACCTGCGCACGGCCTCGAGCAGACGGAACGTGCCCTCCACGTTCGTCTTCAGGAACGGTTCTGGATCCGCAATCGAGTTGTCGTTGTGGGATTCGGCCGCGTAATGCACGATCGCATCGTGGCCCGGCACGATCCTGTCGAGCAGCTCCGCGTCGCAGATGTTGCCGTGCACGAACTCGACACGGTCCTCGGGAAGGCCCGCGATGTTCTCGATGTTGCCCGCGTAGGTCAAAGCGTCCAGCACGGTCACGTGCACGTCCGGATGGTTGTCGACCACGTAATGTACGAAATTCGACCCGATGAAACCACAGCCACCGGTCACGATGATGTTCTTGGGAGTAAACGTCTCTTCAGCCATATATGCAATATTAGCCGCTTGCGCGTACGAGTTTTTCTAAAAACGTGAAAATTGGGCTAGACATTCAATCGCTTGTTTCCTGTGGGGAGCCTGCTGGTAGACTTTGTAAATATGGCTAAGAAAATTTTGGTAACTGGTGCTGGCGGATATATTGGACGTCATGTCGTGAGTGCATTGCTTGATGCTGGACAAGACGTCATTGCTTCAGATTTACGGCTTGATGGTGTCGATGAACGCGCCACAAAAGTACAAGCAAATATTTTTGAGCCAAATGATGATTTATTTGAGGAGCTAGGGGCCCCTGATGTATGTCTGCACATGGCTTGGCGTGATGGTTTTAAACATAATTCGGATAACCATATGGGGGATTTGTCCAACCATTATCGCTTTCTGAAGCACATGCTTGACTCTGGGCTTAAGCAGATCGCTGTTATGGGAACTATGCATGAAGTTGGTTATTGGGAAGGCGCGATTGATGAAAATACTCCTTGCCATCCTGCTTCTATGTACGGAATTGCTAAGAATGCGTTGCGTGAGGCGACTTTAATGCTTGCTAAGGAATATGATGCAACTGCGCAATGGATTCGTGCTTACTACATTGTTGGCGACGATGCTCACGGTAGCTCTATTTTCTCAAAGCTGCTGCAGGCAGCGAATGATGGCAAAGCGACTTTCCCATTCACTACAGGTAAAAATAAGTATGATTTCATCGATGTAGATGAGCTTGCGGGTCAAATTAGTGCAGTTATTTCGCAGGATGCGGTTGATGGCGTCATTAATTGCTGCACTGGTGAACCGATGACATTGGCTGAACGCGTCGAGCGCTATATCAAGGAGAATGATCTCAATATTAAGCTCGACTATGGCGTGTTCCCTGATCGTCCATACGATTCGCCGGGCGTATGGGGCGATGCTTCTAAGATCAAACAGATTTTAAAAAACCAGTGAATTAGGGCATCCACTATGACATGTGCATCAACAACAGAACAGACTATTGACTCAATAGCTAAGGGAAAAAGGAAAAATTCTGGAGAGAAATCCGTTGATTCCACAACGTCGACTTTTCCTTTAGAGAGGCAGTATACAGTTCGCGGGTTCATGCGTTTTCTGCGCATGAACCCTTGGGATATGGTGCTGAGCACATTTTTGTTGCTTATGGGATATGAGCTGAAAATGTTCGGTAATTCATATTCTATTGATACAGAGGCAATGATACAAGTCCAAAGTTCACTATACCGATCTTGGATTGGGCTAGAACGATTTGGATTGTTGCTCCTGAAGAAAATGTTGGGATTGTACTGGTATAATAACGCGTTAGCATCATTCCTGACTGCCGTCTGTTTACTTGTGGCGGCTCTTTTATGGGCTTATCTTTTTTCTGGCGTCACTAATTTTATAGGGAAATATCATCCGGTTTATTTTGTAGGACCATTTGTTACATCTCCAGTTTTGGCAGAAATGTTAGGGTTCTCTCTTATGGGAGCAGAAGTGGGGATTGCCATAGGTTTTGCAGCGATAGCCTTGATGTGTTTGATGGATTTCGTTGTAAGCAAAAAGTGGTGGATGGGCTTTCTAACGGTATTGTTTGCTACGGTCTCCTTCTCGCTATATTTGGCAATGGTGACGGTTTTTATCGCCGGTTTTGCTATGGTATTTATTTTATTATTTTGGGATAATTCCAAATTTACTTTAGCTCGCCGGTTTGTTTTTATCGGAGTAGGTGCTGGATTTTTCTGTATTTCTTATCTTTTATATGTGGTTGCTAATGTATGTGCGTTGAAAATATGCCATATGACGACAAACCCTTACATCAGTGAGCAGTCGAGGTGGGGCAAGGACTCTGTTCATCACATTTTGCAATCAATAAGTTTGCATGCTGCATCATTATATTCAGGCAAGGGAATATATTATTCAAAAGTTTTCACTTGTTTGTTGGCACTATTTATTGTAATAATATTGATTTCTGTATTTCGGCATAAAGTTGATGTATTGACGCTGATTGTCTCGCTGTGTTTGTGTCTATCTCCAATGATGATGAGTATTATCTTGGGAAGCGCACCATCAGTGAGAACGGAAATGTCTTATCCGCTGATGTTTGCTTTCGCTGTCGTTTTCTTGGTGATGTGGACTTCTGACTTATTTAATGGGAAAATTGCGGTTAAGTATGTTGCTGTTGTATTGGCATTTATCCTTAGCTGGAGCCAAGCGCTTATCGTAAATCGTATTTTTTATACCGAGGCTATTAATCATCAGCAAGATGCGGAATTAGCGCAGGATATCAGGAACCGTATTGATGAGCTTGGTGTCACCGATCAATCAAAAGAAACTTTGGTGTTTTTGAACTATCATCCTTCTGCATGTAATAGTGATTGTTTTACCTCGGATCAACTAGGGCTGGTCGGACGGTCTTTGTTTGAGGTAACTGTTTCGCCGGAGCAAGGAACGTTTGTTAAGACGAATTTTATGAATATCATGGGCAACAAATTCAAACAGGCCAGCAAGCCTCAGTTGCAAAGTGCTGAGAAAGTCGGTGCTGCAATGCCTCATTGGCCTGCTCCGGGAAGTGTCGCTAAGAAGGGTGATTTGATAATAGTTAATTTTTAGCTTTTGCGTATTGGAGCATATATTTATATTGCTTTGTCCTTTTAAGGTAGTACTTGATAATTGGGGAATATATTTTGGCTAATGACATTATGACTTTACCTGTTGTCTATTTTGTCTTACCTTGCTATAACGAATCTGAAGGTTTAAGACATACTGCTGATGTGCTAAAAAAGAAGATTAATCAGCTGATTGCTTGTGATGGTATTTCGGGGAAAAGTCGCATTCTATTTGTTGACGATGGATCTAAAGACGGTACCTGGGATTTGATTCAGCAATTGCATTATGAGGATGAAGCGTTGTTCGGCGGAGTGAAGCTTGCCCATAATCGTGGTCATCAGAGTGCTTTATACGCGGGACTCATGCAAGCATTGCGTGATGGATGTGATGCGGCTATTTCCATGGATGCCGATTTGCAGGATGATGTTAATGCTGTAGATGAGATGGTTAAGAAATTTAGCCAAGAGCACTGTGAGATCGTGTATGGCGTTCGCTCCTCTCGGGAGAAGGATTCTTGGTTTAAGAGGAATTCAGCATTGATGTTTTATCGTGTTTTTGAATGGATGGGTGCTGAAACTGTGCCCAATCATGCTGATTATCGATTGATGAGCCGTTTGGCTTTGGAGGCTCTATCTGAGTATCACGAAGTCAATTTATTCCTTCGAGGCATCGTTCCGTCGATTGGCTTTAAAACCGGCAAGGTTTATTATGTGCGTGGTGTGCGTGAAGCTGGCGAGTCTAAATACCCATTGAAGAAGATGATTGCTTTTGCGCTGGAAGGTATTACATCTTTTTCCACAAAGCCTTTGAAGTTTGTCACGGGTCTGGGCGTGATATCTATACTCATAGGCTTAATCATGTTGGCATATGCAATCGGGTCTGTTTTTATGAATCATGCTGTTGTCGGTTGGGGATCTATGATGTGCTCTATATGGCTCATTGGAGGTTTCTTAATGGTTTCGATGGGTATCGTAGGCGAATATGTAGGTAAAATCTACTTGGAAACTAAGCATCGTCCTCGGTATTACATTGAAACAGCTTTTTAGTAGCATATAAATAATGCGCCGTTAAATCAGGCGCATTATTTATAAGGATATCGTTTCTTATTTTACTGAAACATTGAATGTATATATTGAATAGTATTTTTTTCTAGTCGATACAGTGCAATTGACAATGTCATGATTATCATGAAATCTACAAAAAATAGTAGATAACCGTCGAAGTGTGACAAAGCAGTACAGTCAACAATTGTGAATACCTGTGAAATCAAAACATGGTGAACTAAGAAAATAGGATACGAATATTTTGATACAGAATTTACTGGCACTCGAATAGGTTGTATATCAAGCCATTTTGCGATATAAACTATAACTGCAAATGCACAAATTCCTACGATGGTCACGGCAAAGGACCCGTTAAGCAGTGGATGAATTTCTTGTACAACAAGGAATAATAAAGCTACTGCGGCTGCATAGGTTGGTATTTTTCTGATGTACTGAATGAAATACATGCCGAACAGTAATTCAGGCAGCCTCATTGTAAGCAATAAATCAGATGGTAATCCAAGGGGCATTGGATGGAAATAAAGCGTCAAGGCATACAATGCAATAGCGACAGATCCAGTGACGATGGGATGTTCTTTTACCCCGTACCTCAATAACGGAAATACTGCATAGAAAATGAGGATGAATCCCAAGAACCATTCACCAAGCGTATAGAACGTTGGAAGTGAAGTATTGGCCATTAACCCGTCAATGCCGAGCATAGAGAAAATTAACGTCCATTTTGAGGCGTTCGCGAATACATGTCCACCGTTACGCAAAAAAAGATAGGCGTTAGCGATAATGAATGCAATCCAAAACATTGGATAGATTCCAATGAAGCGCTTGTAATAGAAATGCCTGCAGTCTAGTTTGTTGGATTCGCCATATGTGTACATAAGCGCTGCTCCCGAAATGATGAGGAACAACGATACACCTAGACTGCCTACATAAATGCCAAATGGTTCATATATAAAAACTGGATGACCAAGCATATAAGGATTGTTGAAATGCGTGATAATAATAAGGATTGCAGCTAGCGCACGCACCAAATCCAAATAGAAAAGTCGTGGACGTTTTTTCTTGCTTTGCTGGGCTACGTCCTCAGCTTTCTTGGCGGTGAGACTATTGTCTGTCATGTACGGTCTTTCTTCAGATGGCTGTTGGCGTTTCCATATCGGGTTTTGTATGTGCGCGGGTGACGGATATGTCTATACAAGTTCATGAATTTTGCACCGCAATGATAGGCAAAGGGCACTTTTACCAGCATACGCTTGAACCATAGAAGAATGGCAGCTCTTAAAGAGAAGCCACGGGGTACATTTGTACAAGTTCCAAGTAAAGTCGCATCAAGATAGGGAGCGGCACAATTGGCTAGCTTTTGGATATCATAAGAGAGGTTAGTGATCTCGATACGCGCAAAACGGTCAGAATAGATATAGCCTGTGTAGTAGCCGTTAGCTTGAGGAACATAACCGTAAGCTCGTTCAACAAAATGAAGCATGGAACCGTCGATTTTATTCGGCTCAGGAGGGAAGTCCTCATACTTCCAGTCGATGTCGAAGAACTGTTGCAAAGCTTTTGGACGGAACCAGAACATCGTTCCCATGGGAGCAATAGGTTCTTTATCCTTATCCAGTGGAACCTTAACCCGTAGTGTTTTTTCAAGCATTTTTTTGGTACCTTCGTAATTTGGTCCCCAAAGACTGGCGAAATTACCAAAGTAATCAGCATGGTTCGGCGGCGCAGGTGCAAGAACGCCAGCATGCGGATCATTCTCGAAATGATTGATTATATTGCTGACCAGAGCCTTACTTCCTAATACATTCTCGAAGCACTTATAAGCGAAGCCATCACCTATGCTGTATGGAGAAAGTTGGGTAACTTTTTTGTCATGTGCGAAGCATACGTAATCGTATTGAAGGCAGTCTTTGCCTGCTCCAACCAATAATGCGCTGACGTCACGTCCGCGATTCTGAATAACACGCACATCAACGTTATAGGGCAGATCTTTGCAACGCTCTCGCACAATCGTAGCGTTCTCCTCAGAGCCAACGGTGAAAATGAAATCGCAACCTTCCGGCATGGATTTAGCGTATTCCAGAGTCTTATCGAGCAAATCCATATAGTACAAATGCATGATAAGAGCAATACGCTTATTAGTCGGAATGGGAGCGATAGTATTTGTGGGAAGAACAAAATCAAGATGCAGGTTTTTGACAAGATCTGCGAGATTCATGGTTCTCAGTGCATTTTGCCAAATGAGATCAACATCAAAGTCAGTATGATCACGTAGGAATTCAAACAAGTCCAACGCGGCATTGCCTACGGACTGATTCATGGTATCCATGTAGTCATGGAAGAATGAGCGACGTTTGAAAATAGGGCAACGCTTTTCTGCGACTAGTGTCTTCGCGGCAAAAGTAATCGGTCCGTATGTAAAGCCTTCTAAATCATCCGTATTGACGTAGGTGTCCCACTTAAATCCCTTGTCAGCAAAACGTTTAGTAAACAATGACTCATGGAGGCCAACAGAATCATAGTAGCTTTTAATAGGAGGCATATTGTCCCAATAGTCTTGGAATGACTTGCTCTCAATCAGGCTTCGACGGTATGCGTGGAAGTGGGATTGAATATGCTCTGGTAGATATCCAAAGGGACTGCGCCCGAATGGGTCCTGTGGAACTTTATGGAACTTTGTGATACCCCAGAAGTCCAAATCACGCTGATCCATCGTCTCAAACATTTCAGAGAACGGATAGACAGGACCCATGATGGTGGCGTTGAACAGCACAACTTCATCGAAAGATACGAGTTTTTCCCAACCGTAAGATTCCATTGCAGTTTTATAAGCCCAAACATCGAAGCCCTCATTTGGGCGAACAATCAGGTTATTTGTATACGAGGAAAGAATTTTTTCTCCTGCCTCGTTCAATTTTCCATTGCAGACGATAGTCATTTCAGAAAGATAGGGTCTGAAACCATTCAGCAATGTAGGGATGTAGTCATCTACCACGCCTTCTGCATCGTAGAAGAAGAAAATCCCAAGACGTTTTACCGATGACTCATCTTGAATTTTCATAGTAGTTTGCTCTCTCTGTGTGTATTGATAATACGTATCACGACCTGGACAGGTTGCTGCAGTTATTTATCTGGTCATAATTACTTACAGCAATGACTCGCTGTCGCTTTCTAAAGACCTGTCAATTTTTTGAAAGTCGTCCTTCTCGTAAAACTTGACTAGTCGATGCGATTAAAAGTCGTCCTTCTCGTAAAACTTGACTAGTCGATGCGATTAAAAGTCAACGCGCGGTCACTGAGGATACCGTTTTCGCTGTTTCTATCATTGCGCACTGCAAAATAGCAGCAGAAATCATCGTTGGTGAAAGCGACGTAATCTGGCCGTTCTGATTCCTCTGACTCAGAACGGATGGTGGCGAAAATGCGGAACTCCCCGTTATTGAATTGCTCCATTGGAATGGAAAACCGGACTTTATGGTGCCCTTTTTCAATTGGGAGACCGAAATATTCGCTTTGAGTATCGACGTCATAAATTTGGCCACCGCGTCGTGCATCTTGCAGAATTAGCCCCAGATATCCCTGTCGATCACTAATGGCGTATTCATATTCAACGTCAAAAACAAAGGGAGATTCCCCATCGACGATTTTAGGGCTGACAGGAGTTATTCGAAGCACGGGAACGCGCTGGTTCAGACCATTGGGATAGCGAAGCTCCTTGCTCGAGTCGTTCTTTGTCTTGTAATAGTTGAGTTCATGTGCATTCTCGAGCGAATACTGATCTGCGACATTATGTGGGTCACCAGAGGCAATAATTTCACCGTCTTTAATGAGAATTGCCTTATTGCAATACTTCTTGACGGCATCCATGCTATGCGTGACAAGTATAACTGTCTTGCTTGGATCGGTTTTGACCTGCTTAAAGAACCTATCGCACTTCTTCTGGAAAGCCTCGTCTCCAACCGCAAGTACTTCATCTAGAACTAGAATGTCTCCGCGCGCCTTGATAGCCACAGAGAAAGCAAGACGCACCTGCATGCCGCTAGAATAGTTTTTAAGTTTCTGATCCATGAATTCACCAAGCTCAGCAAATTCAACGATATCGTCATACATTGCGTCGACTTGGTCGCGAGAGAAACCGAGGAGTGCGCCATTGAGGTACACATTTTCTCTACCCGTTAATTCTGGATTAAAACCGACACCTAATTCGATAAACGGGACTAAAGTTCCATTTATCACAACGTTGCCTTTTTCGGGTGTATAGATACCTGAAATAATCTTGAGGAGGGTTGATTTTCCAGAGCCGTTTCGTCCGACGATACCAAAGAAATCACCTTTTCGTACTTCGAAAGAAATATCGCGCAGCACTTGCTGTTCACGGTATCCTTTGATGCCTTTGGTCCAGTTCAGGAAGGCTTGTTTTAGGCCACTTGCCTGTTCTGTTGGCAGACGGAACGATTTTGCAACGTGAGAAACAGATAGCGCGAGGGGATTCTCTTCATCGTTCGACAGGACAATCGGGGTTTCAACTGTAGTCACTAGAGTACCTCCGCGAATTTGCTGCTATTCTTTCGGAAAACATGTACACCAAGCCAGAGCAATAATGCCGTCAGAGCATACGGGATAAGGGAAAGAATGGGGTCACCCACCCATGTCCATACAGTTGGAATGTCCTCTGGAGATAACAGATTGTGACGGACATCCATGATGGCCTGCGCTATTGGATTGAGTAACATAATTTTGGACACAGCGGGGAAGTACTGTGAAACCATAGAAAGTGGATAAATTACAGGAATCGCATAAAACATTGCTTGTAAAACGACATCCCATATATGGGACACATCTCGAAAATATACATACAACGTGCCGAGAAGCAACGAAATGGCGAGGGCCAGCGCATAAAGCTGCAGTACGTTCAGAGGAACTAGCAGCATATACCATGTGTAATGGGCGTGCGAGAAGAAACCGAAGATAACAACCACAAGCAAGTTTATTCCAAGGGAAATCATAGATCCCATGGTTGTTGCGGCAACGATGATATAGCTCGGGAAATGAACCTTGCGAAGTAAATCGCCACGATTAACTATTGACTGCATTCCCATAGTGGTCGCTTCAGAAAAGAATGACCACAAGCATGTACCGCACAGAAGTGAAATCGCAAATGTAGGAGTACCGTCCGAAAAACGTAGGAATCGGACGAAAACCATGTACATGACGGCAAAAAGCATCAACGGTTTTAAGACAGACCAAAGTACGCCTAGAAAAGATCCTTGATATCTTAGCTGGAAGTCAGTCTTCACTAATTCTTTAAATACCACTATTGAATATCGGTACTTAGCCTTGAAACGCCGAATTAAGTCACTCATAGTCTCTCCACTCTATCAAAAGGGATAGCTGAAACTTTAGGCTGTTTAAAATCTACACCCTATGCACATGCCACATATAACGTTGGATTGCTTTGGGAAGCAAGCTACTGCATGTTTTTAATTTTGCGGTCGTACACAGCCTTTTCAACTAACCGCATATGACGCAGAATTACACAAATTGTTTTTTGTGAAAGAGACAGCTTCCTAATAAGAGATTGAGCCTCGTTCTTGCTACGCTCATAAGTGCTTCTATTTGAGCTTAAATCGGGGGCGGAGGCTGCCTCGTTTAGTGATCCGATCATGGTGTAGTAGCTGCGGGCTGGAAGCACGCCTTGGCTGAGAGCATGCTCGAAATTTGACAGCCCCGCGTTGAGATTGTCCTGGTAAAAACTGTAATTGCGCTTGCTGTGAGTGACGGATCCAGGGGACTGGAGCCAGTAGTACAAAGTACAATCGATGTCCACAACTTTATGCATGCGGGAGTATAACTTGCCGGCTACCATGACATCTTGGGCATACATGCCTTCGGGGAAACGAATGCCGTCCCACAATTCTCGTTTGTATAAGCGGCACCAGTTCGCCTCGTTGAAGTAACGAGCTTCGGTATTTTTTTTGAGTATGTCACCGATGAGACGAAGACTCTTGCAGAAAACAGTTTGATACGACCGAAGTGGGTTTTTGAATGCAGTTACTTTGTTAGGTGCCGTTGCGCCTACTGCTGCAACTGATTTGACCTTATCGAGCTGTGAGATGCCAAACTGTTGCCACCGAGCCTTAGACATGTCAGAGCCGCTGCTTAGGAGAGCATGCAGAAGGAATTCAATGTTATGACAATCCAAAATGTCATCGTTGTCCGCAAAAGCGACATATTCACCGTGTGCGGCATCGAGGCCAGCGTTCTGAGCTTTAGCGATGCCACCATTTTCTTGATGAATGACATGAACACGAGAGTCCAGAGCTGCATAACTGTCGCAAATTTGTGGCGACTTATCCGTAGCGCCATCATCGACGAGGATGATTTCCAAGGTTTGGTATGACTGAGCCAGAATTGAATCGATACAGTATGGCAGATATTTTTCTGCGTTATACACGGGAACAATAATTGAGACCAACGGTCTTATATCGGTCATGAAGTGCATCCTTGACGCATGGGTTAGTCGTACGTTTCTATCGTACAAGGTTATTGGACTTTGGTGAAATCGGTGTTGTTTAGATACCCTTTGCCTGCGGTCATATCATATTGAACCAATTCATAGTCACGAAGTAGTTGTTTTGCGTCCTTACTCAGTGATTTCTTCGAGATCTGATTGCCTGACATGTCCAGATACGTTGTGTCCCCTGAACTGATTCCGCCTGTTTCTGTTGCGATGCGACTTGCTGCGGGAATTTGTTCCAACAATTGTGTAAGTAATGCAAGATAAGGAGATACTTTCGCATTCATATGGTTGGCTGCTAATGACATGAAGTAATTTGGCGACGTGAAGGCTGTATTAGAGGCATCGAGTTTCGTTCCACTTGATGCTGATGCACTGTTTGACCATATAAAGTAGTCGGTTTCATGTAGAGCGACGTGATTTTCAGTATCCTGATCAGCTGTCGAATAGATACTAGGCAGGTGATCGCCATAGAAAATCACAGTAATTGGCTTGTCAATTTGGTTGAGTTCGTCTAAGAACGAAGCGGTTGCCTGATCGGTGAGGTTTAGTCCTTTAGTATAGGTTTCGAGATTTTGATATTCGTCCGCAGACAATCCTGTGGAAGTATCTGCGCCTACAAATTCATTATCGATGTACCAATTGGTGTAAGGCATATGATTTTGCATGGTGGATAATTGCAAAAACTGTGGGTGCTTTTGCTTTTCGATTAAATCAATAATATTTTTGTATGCCTCTTCATCACTGACGTATGGAGAGTAGTCGATTGTGTCTTTGTGCTTGATTGAGGGAGTGCTATCAAGAGTGCGTAGGTGAGAAAAGCCAAATTTCTTGTAGTCAACGTTTCTCAGATACATGCTTTGGTAATACGGATGAACTGCGTCAGAGCCGTCAGCGCCATATCGATTGTTCCAGATTTGGTTGAAGGCATAAGGGTTCTTCTGATTAGGCACAAGCTGTTGGAACGGGATAATGAGGGAATCATCAAAAATAGACAGACTTAAACCCGTCAAAGCTTGATATTCCATATTGGCGGTACCTCCGCCATACCCCGAAGACAGCATCAAGCCCGAGGTCGTGGTGTCTTTTATAGCATGAATATTCGGAATCGGATCAGTCGAAAAAGAAATACCAGGAATTCTTGTTGGATCGGAAAAAGTCTCCGAAAGAATCATTACTACAGTACTGTCAGTAAGGTCATTCTGCCTGTTGTTGTTGATTGATATGGCCTGCTGAGAGTATTTTTCCGCAATTTGCGTCATTGTATCGCGATTATAATCTTTTGGTTTTTCTATCACTTTCGTTTTTGCCAAGCTGAGGAATGTAGTGACCGGACCATTGGTCTGGGCGTCAATTTTAGTATCGAATAAGGAAGGAGTATACCCAAGCGATCCTGCGAAAGAGTATGCCCAAGAACCAGGAATACTGAGATTCCAAGAGTACGAACAGAGCAAGGCAATACTGGCTATTGCGGCAACAATGCGGGTAAGAGTGCCAGTAAAGTTTTTAATGCTTGCAAAAGGTCTTTTCCATGAGCAATAGATGAAACTCCGTCTACCATCTATAATGAAGAAAACGATACAGCAGCAAATAAACCATGCTAAAACAGTGATTACACTGTTGACGAATGATTGACTTTCTTCAGGAATGAAAGACAGAAGTTTTCCTGAATCTCCTCCTGTCACAAAAGATAGATCAGCTGGAATAATTGGTTCATTGCGTAGTCCCATCTTAATGTTATCGGCCGTGCCGTAAATAGTGAAAAGAATACCGAACAATAATGTCGCAATCCAAAACCGATTGGTAACAAAGATAAAAACAAGATAGATTATTGCAAGTGCAAACAAGCTGAGCAGAAATTGGTATTTCTGTTCGAGCCACATTTGACTGACGAATTTGGTGACTTGCCCTGCGACACTGTTCAGGATTTTGGTTGTCTGATCCACCTCGTTGCTTTTATCGTATGTTGGTTCGCTATACATTCCCCACTGAAGGAAGATGACCTCGGCAGAAGTCAATAGGGTGAATACGATGGCGTAGAACGCATAGGAGAACCTCATGCGCTTCTTCCACGGGCCATATGCTTTTCTAAAGAATTTGATGATGAGTTGAACGGCTTTGAAATTAATAAAAGTATGCCATGCGTTTTTTACTGCTGTGGCAGCGGTGTGGATGGCGTGACCGGTAACTTTGGTTGCTTTTACAGCCGTGTGCCCTGCGGTGGAAAGCGTTTTTGCCGTAGTATGTGCGGCTCGTTTGCAAACTGAGACGACCTGATTCAAAGGCTGCTCAGCGGGTTGATGGGGCTGGAGCTCAGAAGAAGCGATTTGTTCGTTATTGTCTATTTCGGCTTTACTGACGGATCCACTGGAAGCCATCTCCGGTAAACAGGGCAGGGTGCCAGCGCCTGAAATAAAAACGCTTGTGTTATCGGAGATGGCGTGAATTGCCGACCTCTGCGTATACAGCTTTGAACTGTGGTGGCATGAAAAGGTGGATGGAGCGCAAGCGTTGCTGTCTTCATCATCCGCAAGAGGGCGATATGTTCCGCCCGTAATTGGCTGCCTAGTAAGTTTTACGTATGAAGGTGCACAAGTATGACGGTCAGGCGAGTAAATGGGCATCGTCGCATCCTTCAAAAAGCAGCCCCTTGTAATTAGGGGCTCTGTACAATTAAACCGGATATATTCTAGTGTTCAGCTGTGGACGAACGGGTGCCTAGCGGATGTCTTAAAGGTAGCTGGAAGGTTAACTGTGCTACGTGGGGTATCTGCCTACAACGTAAGTGGGAAAGGGCAACAAAATGTATGCGAAATCTGAAGGGTCGTAGCGCAGGAATTGGTTGATTTGCAGACTGGGGGAGAGGCTCGATATGTGGATCTTTTTACTCAATTTGCTGCGAGCGACAGTCGACAGACGGATTTGGTGTTCAAGGTGGACGACTATATGCGCGCGCAAGTGTTGGATGCCACCAGCTGATAATGCGCCGAAAGCGTGGCTTGTATGGGGCGACGAGAAGGCGGGCGGCGGATTCGGTGCGTGTCTTGGCGCAGTTAGACCGTTGACGTGAGATGTAACGTGGTTGCCATGACAGACCATGAACGCACTATTCCGACTTCTGGACATATTGCTGCTGAACATGCCGTTCCAACTTGTGCTCGTATGAAGACCATTGCTGTTCCGGATTTTGAAGTGTTGTTTGCCGACTATAAGGGTTCCAAGCCTCAGGAAGACGAATTTGTGAAGTGCGTCGGACGGGAACGCTTATGACAGTTCGCCATGGCGATGTGACGCAGTCTGACAACTGAGATTCGGTAAGCGTCGCTTTTGAAGATGTCACGCTGCAAGCGAGTCGGCTTCACTGGAGGCAGAAGCGGGACCTGACTCATACTTGGCCTAGAGCCCGAATCTTGCCATGTAATCCAGAAGTTCTCTTCTGCCAGGACCTAAATTTAGGGTGCTCGTTTGAGTTCAATGGGTCTCTGCTTGAAAAGCCAATGATTATGCGGTCTTTACACCAAATCAAGGGTTGCGAAAGGCGCTCTCATACACCAAATCAAGGGTAACTGAGGTGCCGTTCATACACCAAATCAAGGTTTGGAGTGCGAAAAACCTGCTGAATCTGTCATAGATATCGCATCCGCCACGGGGGAAGCCGTGCAACCATTGAACTTTTCGGCTTGCGCGGGTTACGTGAATTAGTGATTCGAGACATCGCCCACGAGCGCTCCATGAACTATGCAACCCTGCCGGTACCCTGAAATGGTGAGTAGTGAGATTTTCAAGCCGCGCAACATCATTGTGACCGGCGGATGTGGATTTATCGGAGCCAATTTCGTGCGCTACGTGGCACACAACCATCCTGACGTGCGCATAACCGTGCTCGACAAGCTGACGTATGCCGGAAATCCGCAGAATATCGCCGGTCTTCCGCAATCGCAAGTCGAACTCGTGCAAGGCGATATCTGCGATGCTGCACTACTGGAACGTATCGTGCCCGGGCATGACGCGATCGTGCATTTCGCGGCCGAATCGCACAACGACAACTCCATCGCCAATCCTGAACCCTTCATCACAACGAATGTGGAGGGTACGTTCCACCTGCTTGAGGCGGCGCGCAAGCATGACGTGCGATTCCATCACATCAGCACCGACGAAGTGTACGGCGACCTTGCGCTCGACGATCCATGCAAATTCACCGAAAGCACGCCGTACAAGCCGTCAAGCCCATACAGCGCGTCAAAAGCGGCATCCGACCAGCTGGTGCGTGCCTGGGTTCGCACGTACGGGCTTCGCGCCACGATTTCCAACTGTTCCAACAATTACGGGCCGTACCAGCATGTGGAAAAATTCATTCCACGCCAGATCACTTCCATCATGGAGGGCGTGCGTCCGAAACTATATGGCACAGGCGAGAACGTGCGCGACTGGATCCATACGGAAGACCACTCTTCTGCGGTGTGGAAGATTCTTACACGCGGGCGGATCGGCGAAACATACCTGATCGGCGCGGATGGTGAAATGAGCAACATTGCCGTGATGCGTATGATCCTGCGGCTTATGGGATGTGCCGAAGATGCGTTCGACTGGGTGCGTGACCGCCCCGGACATGATCGGCGTTACGCGATTGACTCCAGCAAGCTGCGTACCGAACTTGGATGGAAGCCTGTGCGCACCGATTTCGAAGCCGGTTTGCAGGCGACCATCGCTTGGTATGTCGCCAACCGCGCCTGGTGGGAGCCCGCCAAA